>Ga0209274_10000035_pt1 | contig 141858 bp, 124 predicted proteins | sample HubBroMetageREF1_FD_188343 | JGI IMG/M metagenome (GOLD analysis project Ga0209274, IMG submission 188343) | Reference soil microbial communities from the Hubbard Brook experimental Forest, New Hampshire, USA - Hubbard Brook CCASE Soil... | ecosystem: Environmental > Terrestrial > Soil >...
GGGGTCAATGCCGCAAGGGATTGCCCTTTGGGGCGCTGCGCCAACACGTAGATTCGGACAAGCTGACCGAGCGCACATTGCACGCCGAGTTGGGTGAGATTGTCGCGCACTTGAAGCCCGGCCGGGAAAGCGATGAGGAGACGATTTTGTTTTGGCACCGCGGGTTGTCGCTGAGCGATATCGCTTTGGGCAGCAGCTTACTGCGTAAAGCGAAAACTAACTCGATCGGTCAAATGTTGCGCTTTGAATAAATCCAGAGAGAGCGATGCTCCCGTTATTTCCGCGCATTCAGCTTCTTTCGACCGACCGCCGCTCGCGGCTGCGCGCGAGGTTCATACCCGTATCGACAAGGAGGGACTTGGCGGGAAGATCGTACCGCTTCCCTGGTCCGCTTAACGTAGGTCTTCGGCCGCATTGTGCGCCACAGCACTTTGTACGGTGCCGCACACAGGCCGTCGACTTCGGCGTGGGGAGTTCACCTCGCGATTGAAAAACCGCGGTTTCCGGCTGCGCTTTGTAGGGTGAACGGCTACTGCACCTCAGTTTCAGCTTGAATGCTGCGATACCTTATTAAGGTATCGACGGCGATGTGCACAGGGAGAACGGTATCAGGGAGAGAGGCGTCATTTACCCTCGATTGCGCGCGCGCCCATTGAATCTTCGATGGAGCATCGGGGCGCGCCTCGGTATTGCATTCGCTGCGGTCGCCGGTCTTGCGGTTGCCGCGAACCTGCTGGTACAGCACGAAATTTCGGTCATACGTACGACGCGGGTGGTGCGGATTGCAGTGCCTACACCGACGCCTGCGGTCTTTGCATCTCGCTCGGCCGCGCTACTTCTCCCTGAGTTGGGCGCGGGTAGCCCTGAAGCACTGATCGCCGCGATCGAGCTTTATGAGCGCGCGGTACGCCGCCGCCTGGACATTCACAATGACGATAGCGACTCGCAGATGGCGGCCGCCGTCAAGGATTTCGAGCGGGAATCGCAGTCATTTATTTCACAGCTTGGCGGCGTCTCGCCGGGCCACCGGCTGGAGAGCCTTCGCGCGCGTCTTGTCGAGTACCGCTCGCGTGGCGATGAGCTCGTACAGACGGCGGACGATCGGCAGAATGTACTCAAGGAATTCTGGGATCGTTTCGAAGCGCTGGACAGCCGCACGAAGGCTGCGCTTGCCCGGTCATGGAAGCTTTTCGGCCATGTCATTGCGCGCAAGTCCCTGGTTGATCTGAACTCCAGTTTGGATGAGATCCGCCGTGGCTTCGCGAGCGTGCCGACGACGGGCGCCTATGATAGCGGTGCGCTGGACTCGGTGACCGCGAGCGAGTCGGCCGTCATTGCCGGCCTGCAGACGAACGAACCGGCGTTGCGGCGCTCTCAGGGCGAACAGTGGTTGGCGCAAACGCGTGCCGATGCGATGCAGATGACGGCACTGCAGGAGTCTTTGATTCGAATCGACACTCGGCGCCGCGCCTCGCTCGCGAGTTTTGCGCAGGAATCGCTGAGTCTAATGGCGCTGACCGGGGCTATGAGGCCTCCTTCGATGGCGCGCGGCGGTGCCGCCAAGACTGCCTCCCAACAGGGTCCGCTCGCCGGGCCTCCCGAGTCAGTCACCGAAACCACCTCGACCTCTGCTGGCGAGCCTGAACATGCGGCGCCGATCTTCTGGGTCAGTGCGGGCGTATTGGCGCTGCTGTTGTGGACATCGATTCGTACTGTCATGAGTGTGGTGGGACCTGTGCGCCGAATGAGGGACGCGACGCGACGGCTCGCCGACGGCGATGCCGGCGTGCAGGTGGCCCGCGGCGGTATCCGGGAGCTGGATGACCTCGCGGTTTCATTCAACGAAATGGCCGAACAGATCGCCGACGCCCAAGCTGTGGCGCGCAACAATCAGGAGCAGCTGGAGGCGAAGGTGGACCTGCGCACGCGCGAGCTGCAGCATCTGGCGGAACATGATCCGCTGACCCAGTTGCCGAACCGGCGCCAGCTATTCACGCACCTGAAGACCGCCATTGCGCGGGCCCAGATGAGCGGATCATACGTCGGTGTGTTCTTCCTCGACCTCGACAACTTCAAGAACATCAACGATAGCATGGGCCATGCTTTCGGTGACCGCGTGCTCGGCGCGATCGCCGAACGTCTGATCGCGAAGGCGGGGACGGCAGGGTTCGCGGCGCGCCTCGGCGGCGACGAATTCACCATGGTGTGCGACGGTGCACTGAGCGTGGAAGAGATCACTACGATTGGATGGGACCTGGTGCACGCCTTTCAGCAACCGGTTGCAGTCGATGGCCGGGATCTCAAGATCAGCATCAGCGTTGGCGCGAGCTTGTATCCGGATCATGGAAGCGATGCCGAGGCGTTACTGCGCGCCGCGGATGCCGCGCTGTTTCGTGCCAAGGATCTCGGCCGTAGCCAACTTGCCCTGTTTAGTCCGGCGCTGCTGGAAGCGGCTTCGGCCAAGTTCAGCACCGAGCAAGGCCTGCGGCACGCGTTGGAGCGCGGTGAATTCGAATTGGTATTTCAACCGCAAATCGACGCCACCACGCTGACCACGAACCTCGTCGAGGCATTGCTGCGCTGGCGCCTTCCCGATGGGCGCCTGGCATCGCCCAGCGAGTTCTTGACGATCGCCGAGGAGTCCGGATTGATCATGGAAATCAGCGACTGGGTGCTGCGCACGTCGATCGAAACGGCCGCGCGCTGGCACCATGGTGCCTGGCCGCAGGCCCGCGTCGCGATCAACCTCTCCTCGCGCCAGCTGCTCGACGGGCGCTTCGTCACGCACGTCCTGGACTTGCTGCGCGAGCATCGCTTGCCGGCGCCGAGCATCGAGATTGAACTCACTGAAAATGTGCTTCAAACCGGCGCAGCCACGATTGACGTGCTGCGTCAATTGCGAGACAAAGGCATTGCCATCGCGCTCGATGATTTTGGCACCGGATACTCCTCGCTCGCCTCGCTCGAGCAGCTGCCTCTGACGCGCGTGAAGCTCGACCGTACGCTGATTGCCAGCATCCATACCAGCGCACGCTCGGCGGCGATTGCCCGCGCCATTGTCGGGCTCTGCCACGACATCGGCCTGGAAGTCACGGCGGAGGGTATCGAGGCCCCGGAGCAGCTGGCTTTGCTGACTGAGCTGACACCGATTTACCTCCAGGGATATCTGCTCGCACGGCCGGTATCCGCAGAAAAGCTCTTGCCGGTCGTGGCCTCGCTGTCTAATCATATGGCGTCGCTCCTTCTCGCGGGGTCGAATGCCGCGACCACCACTCGGGATGAATCTGCCAACGAGTTTACGGCGCGGCGAAGGGTCCGGCAGAGCCAAGGCAAGGAATCCGGCGCGCTGTAACTTGACCGCGCCCTCGGCCACTCTTTCACGGCGGACCCACGCGTCAAGGTCGACGTCGGCAGGTCAAGATCTCAAAGCGCTGCATCAATTAGGTGCGCGGCTGGGATTTTATGCACGAGAGCGGGTCAAGGTGTCAATTGCCTGCGGGTTCGCTGGTGAGGGATCCGGTAACAAGATTACCTGAGTGCCACGTCAACGGGGCACCGGTAGCTGCTTTGCGAACAGGCACCGCACATGTAAACATTCTCTATGCACATGCAAATATTTTCTATGACGCAGACGCCGGATCGAGGCTCGAAGATGCAATTATTAGAGGTTGCGGATGAGCGGCGACGTCACGCCTTGCGAACTCGAAAGAAACAATGTGAGATCCGGAAAATGCCACACAAACTCTCGATTGGGCTGTCCTTTGCGGTTCTGACGCTCGGTCTGGTGAGCGCGTACGGCCAGCAGCCGGCGAGTTCGCCGACAAAGCACTCCCCCTATGATCCGCGCAATTTCGACGGCGTCTGGCACCTCGCCGAGGGCGGGAAGTTCGGGCCGGTGGCGCAGAAGGAGGGGGTGAAATACGTGGTGTTTCCGTTTACGCCGGAATACCAGGCCATATACGACAAACGTCTGGCCGATGCCGCAGCCGGCAATCCCTACCAGACTGCGGGAACCACCTGTCTGCCCTCCGGCGCCATCCGCCTGCTGACGGGCGGCGGACCGCCCCTGGAAATTTTCCACACGCCGAAGAAGATCGCCATCCTGAAGGAGAACGGTGGATGGTCGCGTATCTACCTCAACCGCGGCCATCTGCCGGCCGATGAGCTGTACCCGATGTTCTACGGCGACTCGATCGGTCATTGGGAGGGCAATACACTGGTCGTGGATACGATCAGCCTCGGCGGTGCGAACAATATCGACGGTACGGCGCCGCACAGCGACGCTGCGCATCTGGTGCAGCGGATTAGCCGCCCCACGTTTGATACGCTGCGCGTGGAAGCCACGCTGGAGGACCCGAAGGCGCTGCAGCACGCGGTGACGGCAACCGCAATCCTGAAGGCGCTGCCGGATGAGGACTTCGCCGAAAGCTTCTGCAGCAACGAACGCAATATCCGTGATAACAATGGAAAACAAACCGTGAAGTTCGACAAATGACCCACCGCTCGACAACCGCCGGCATTCCGATACGCACAGAATCTTCGATACTGCTTCTTGCAGTCGCGATTGCCGTCGCAGCACTTGCCGTTCCACCCGCCGCTCTGGCGCATCATTCCTTTGCGATGTTCGATGCCAACCAGACCTTGAGTACGACCGCCACGGTAAAGGAATTTCAATGGGGTAGTCCGCACACCTGGCTTGAACTGGTCGTTATGAACCCGGACAAGACCGGGAAGCCCTTGAGCCTCGAGTTGACCACGATCAGCAGCCTGCTGCGAAACGGATGGAAACCGGGAACGCTGAAGCCTGGCGACAGAGTAACAGTCACCTATCATCCAATGCGCGATGGCACGGCGGCGGGACAGCTGGTGCAAGCGGTGACCGAAGACGGACGGACCCTGAAGGGGCAGTAGCCGCTCTGCAGATCCTGATATTGCGGGATCGACAGGAGAGTTTGAATTCAGATGACATCTTCAGTGCAAGCATTCAGTGAGTGGCTAGCCGCGACTCCGCTCAGTATGCAGATCAAGACTGTCGACTGGATCATTCCCACAGTGCAGACGATTCACATCTTATCCATCTCAATCGTGATGTCGGCGGCGGCGATGGTGGACCTTCGGGTCCTCGGAGTGTTGTCGCGCGGGCAGTCCCTTGCCGCCGTCGCGTACCGCTTCGTGCCGTGGATCTGGTGGACGCTGATCGTGTTGTTCCTGTCGGGCAGCACGTTGATCATTGGCGAACCCGGACGATCATTACGCAACCCCGCTTTCATCTTGAAGATGTCAATGCTCACCGCAACCCTGGTCCTGACGTTGCTTTTTCAGCGAGGGTTGCGGCACAACGACCGGTTCTGGGAAGACTCCCCCGGCCGTCGCATCGGTGGCCGGCTGATCGCCGCGCTCTCGCTGCTCTTCTGGGTCGGGATCGTATTCGCCGGTCGATGGATCGCGTACATCGACGTCCATTCGACCTGAAGCCATGGATATTGCCCAAGTCTTCGTCTGGCTGCACGATACAACATTCGCCACTGCCATACGCGAAAGCGGCGTGCTGTTTCCGTGGATCGAGAGCGTGCATGTTCTCGCGGTGACGTTCGTGGTCGGATCGATTTCAATTGTCGACCTCAGGTTGCTGGGTGTCGCTTCCGCGAACCGCAGTATTGTCTCCGTATCGGCGGACGTACTGCCGTTCACCTGGACGGCCTTCGTATTCGCTGTCCTGACGGGTAGCGCCTTGTTCACGTCGCACGCTGTCGGCTACGCGCAGAATTTTCAATTCCGAGCCAAGTTGCTGTTGCTCGTCCTGGCGGGCGTCAACATGCTGGCCTTCCATTTGATCATGGGACGCGGCTTGGGTCGCTGGAGCGAATCCGGAGCGGCACCCTGGCAGGGAAAGGTCGCCGGCCTGATATCTCTCTTGCTGTGGATCGGAATTGTTGCGTTGGGCCGCTGGATCGGCTTCGAAAGCGTTCGTTAACGGAGATGCAATTGACGGAGAGCATACCGCTGATCGCCCCGACGAGCGGCGGACTCGGGGCCGAGATCCGCGGCGTCGATCTGCGCCGGTTGAACGAGGACGCATTCAGCGTCATCCGTCGCGCGTGGCTCGACAACTTGGTACTGCTGTTTCGCGACCAAGATCTTACCGATGCCGACCTGATCGCCTTCAGTCGCCGATTCGGCGAACTCGACCTCGCGCCCATACAAGAAACCGGGCGCCGATTCGTCGAGGGTATACCCGAAATTTACATCGTCTCCAACGTTCTGAAGGACGGCGAGCCGATCGGTAGCCTCGGGAGTGGCGAGGCGGTTTGGCACACTGACATGTCCTACGTGGCCGAGCCGCCCATGGCGAGCATGCTCTACGCGCTCGAAGTACCGCCGACGGGCGGCAACACTGAGTTCGTCAATATGTATTCGGTCTATGAGGCGTTGCCTGCCGAGCTGCAACGGCGCATCGCGGGGTTGAAGGTCAAACACGACGGCACCTATAACAGCGGCGGATATGTTCGGCAGGGGGTCACGCCGATGGACGATCCGCGCGAATCACCCGGCGCCTTGCATCCCCTGGTGTGCACCCACCCGGAGACTCGGCGGCGAGTGCTCTATCTGGGACGCCGTCGCAATGCCTATATCGAGGGCTTAGACTTGCCGAAATCCGACGCGCTGCTCGATGAGCTATGGTCCTATACCGACCGTCCGGAGTTCGTCTGGCACACTGTTTGGAGAGTCGGCGATCTCGTTCTTTGGGACAATCGCTGCACCATGCATCGTCGTGATCCGTTCGATTCGGCTGCAAGGCGCATCATGCACCGAACCCAGATAAAGGGACAAACGCGGCCCTCGTCGTGAGCATGACTAACATGCTGTCAGTCCGGCGTGACAGCCGACCCGTGTTTGGTACTAGCCTGTCGAGCCAGGTGCTAACCGTGGTCTGCCTGATGTACCTGGTGATGTATATCGATCGGGTGAACATCGCGACGGTGGCACCGCCCATGAGCGCCGATCTTGGACTCAACAATACGGAATTCGGATTGGCGATCTCGGCATTTGCCTACCCGTATGCACTATTTCAACTTATCGGCGGGTGGGTCAGCGATCGTCTAGGTCCGCGCCGCACGCTGATGATGTCGGGGCTCGTGGTTTGCCTCTCGACGATCTGCACCGGGCTGGTCGGCGGATTGGGTTCGCTGGTTGCGGCGCGAGTGGTACTGGGTTTCGGCGAGGGCTCCGCCTTTCCTACCGCGACCCGCGCATTGTCGGTTTGGGTGCCGCGCGCGCGTTGGGGATTCGCACAGGGCATTGTGCATTCGGCCGCACGGCTTGGAAACGCTCTGACGCCGGCGCTCATCGCGGGATTGACGGCCTTTACTTCTTGGCGGGGCTCGTTCGTGGCGCTCGGTCTCTTGGGCCTGGTTTGGGTCGCTCTTTGGTGGGGGATCTTTCGCGACGATCCGCGCGAGCATAAGAGCATCACGGCCGAAGAACTGGCACGACTGCCGCCGGCCGCGGCGCGCGATGCCAACGGCAATGCGCCTTCGGTCCCCTGGTTTAAACTGGCGCGGCGCATGCTGCCGGTGACGGCCGTCGATTTCTGCTACGGCTGGACGCTCTGGGTTTTTCTGACTTGGCTTCCGTCTTTCTTCTTCAAGAGCTTTCACCTCGATCTGAAGCACTCTGCCTTGTTCTCGTCCGGCGTGCTGTTGGGCGGGATGATCGGCGACACTATCGGCGGCATGATCAGCGACTGGTTGTACCGGCGGACCGGCAGCCTGCAAGTGGCGCGCCGCAATCTCATTGTCGTCGGTATGCTGGGCGCCTTGTGCTTTCTGATTCCGGTGGTGCTGACGCACGATTTGACCACCGTCGCCCTTTGCCTGTCGGCGGCGTGTTTCTTCTCCGAATTGGTGGTTGCACCGATCTGGTCGGTGCCGATGGATATCGCGCCGCATTACGCCGGATCGGCCAGCGGCATGATGAATTTCGGCTTTGGGATCGCCGGGATCACGTCGCCCGTGGTCTTCGGCGGCTTGCTCGATCTGACCGGCAGTTGGGCCATACCGTTCTATGGATCGATTGGGCTGTTGTTATTGGGCGCCGGTCTCGCGTTCTTTATGCGTCCCGACCGGCCGTTCGTGGAGAGTTCGTAAGAAAATTCAGGGCCGATCCACGCCTGCCCTGTGAGGCCCGTGAGGGGTCGAGCTTCGCGCGCAACGATCCGCGGACCTCAAGGCCACGTGACCGCCTCAGCGCCGCGCCGAAGGACTACACCGATGGGACGGCCCTTATAAGACTGTAGTGCGTCAGGCAGAGTAGCGGCCGCCCAACACGGCGGCAATCGCTCTCGGGCAGGACGGGAAGTAGGCGTGAAAATAAGATGCCGTCAGCGACCCGACGCGGTAGATCGCTTCTCCGGCCGTGTTTTTGGGGTGCGTGAGCGTGCGTTGCACCGCGGACAACGGTGTCTTCAGCGTGGAGTAGTGAAATGTGTGGCCGCGCAAGACGCCGCTGCCGGTATCCCACGCCTGCAGGCCGAGGCCGGCGAGGCGGGGTTGCATGCGCGTCGAACCGGGCAGAACGCCGGCCATCGGCCAGGATCGGCCCTCGAGATCGAGCAGCGCATCGGTCAACGCCATCATGCCGCCGCACTCTGCAATGATCGGCAGGTTACGTCCATGGGCGTCGCGAATCGATGATTGAAATCGCCGCGCCCGACTCAACGCTGCGCCGTACAGCTCCGGATAACCCCCGGGCAGAATAACGGCATCTGCCGCTTCGGGCACGACCTCATCCGCGAGTGGCGAGAACCAGGCGATGGCGGCGCCGAGCATTTGCAGACAGTGAATATTGGCGGGGTAGATGAAGGCAAAGGCTGCGTCGCGGGCAATGGCGACCACCTTGCCACGGAGCGGTCGCAGTGGAGAGTCCGCGTCATGCGGTGCGGCGTTGGACGCTGCGAGCGGGGCAATATCGTTCCAAGCGCACTCGTTGAGCTCAAGTTTGTCTGCAAGTTCGTCGAGTCGACGCTCCATATCCATGATCTCCGAGGGCAGCACCAGCCCAAGATGCCGTTCCGGGAGGCTTGTCTGGCACGTCGGCATGGAACCCAAGAGCGGAATATCACGCAAGGCGGCTACAACCAATTCTCCATGACGGTGACTCGCGACCCGATTCGCCATGATCCCGACCAATTTGGTAGGTCCGAAGTCCCGTAAGCCCATGGCAATGGCGCCGACGGTTTGGGCCATGGCGCTGACATCGAGTACGGCGACCACCGGCATGCCGAGCACCCGCGCCAGGTCAGCTGCCGCCGGCTCGCCGTCGTACAGCCCCATCGCACCTTCGATGAGTATGATATCGGCCTCGGTTGCAGCCTCAGCCAGCAGCGCACGGCACGAGTCCTCGCCCACCATCCAAAGATCGAGTACCTGCACGGGTGATCCGCACGCCTGCTCGAGCAATAGCGGATCGATGAAATCCGCGCCGACTTTGAAGACTTTGACGCGCCGTCCGGAACGCTTGAATCGGCGCGCAAGGGCGGCCGTGATGGTCGTCTTGCCCTGTCCGGAGGCGATGGCTGAAATGAGGATCGCCCGAGTAGTCATCGCCATGATGCCAGCATGAGAATGGTCGTGGCGGTCACGACTAAGGAAATCCAAGCGGCGCGCTGACAGATGCCAAGCCCTCTCCAAAAGTGCAACGGCGACGGAGCCGGGGCGGAGGAGTTCAAGACGTAGACTCCGGGCTTGCCGAGTCGCACCTCCAAGGCGAGTGCCAACATTCCCATCGGCCAACCGCCGTTCGGGGAAGGTGTGATCCGAGCGATATCGCTAAGCCGCGCGGGCGAGTGCCATGCCGCCACCGCGAGCAGTGCCGCAGTGAGACGCGCCGGGATATAAGACAATACATCGTCCGCGCGCGCGGTCCATTTGCCCGCCCATTCCCAGCGCCCGCGATAGCCCCACATGGCATCGGCCGTATTGGCGAATCGATACAGCGCGGCGCCGGGGAGTCCTGCAACGCCGAACCAAAAGAGCGGCGCCACCAGCGAATCATTGAGGTTTTCGGCGAGGCTCTCCAGTGCACTCTCGCGCACCTCCGCCACACTCAAGTGGGCGGTATCGCGGCTGACTAGACGCGACAGCTGCGCGCGCCCCGATTCCAATCCGAATTCGAGGGCACGCTCGACGTTTGCGACCTCATCGTGCAACATCCGCCACGCCAGCAGCGGCTTGAGTAACACGCCCACCACCACCGCCTGGATGAGAATGCCTGCCACTGACTCACTCGAACTCAGACGACGAATAGCGGCGGTGGCGGCCCAGGCGGTGGCGGCGGTGACGGCAGCGCCGAGAATCCAGAGGCCGGCCCCCCGCATGTAGGCGGCCGCCGGTCCCGCGTATTCCCAGGGGGCCCCCATGGACGAGAGGGCCTTGCCGATCCACACTACGGGATGCAGGCGGGCGGGCGGCTCGCCCAAGAAATGATCGACGAGAAACGCGACCAGGATGGCACCGACCGACGCCATCGCCGCTGGCGCGACCAGGGTGTCAATGTTCAATGCCGTGCTGCGCCGGAACGCCGGCCTTAAAAGCATGTTTGATCATCGTCATCTCGGTCACCGTATCCGCAATCTCGATCAGTTCGGCGGGACAGCGTCGGCCGGTGATGACGACGTGGACGTGATCGGGGCGGCCGTTCAGGGCGTCGACGACTCGCGCCACTTCAATCCAGCCATACCGCAAGGGATAGGTGAGCTCATCCAGCACAACCAGAAAGTACTCCCCGCCGGCGATCGCCGCGGCCGCTTTGGCCCAGCCTTCCCGAGCCAATTCCGCCGACCGCTCGAGATCCTTGCTCTTCCAGCTGAACCCGTCTCCTAAACCTTCCAACTGGATGCCGAGCAGCTCGAGGGCTCGATGTTCACCAAAACGAGCGACGCCCACCTTCATGAACTGAAAAAAACGCAGCGGTTTGCCGCGGCCGTGGGCGCGCACGGCAAGGCCAATGGCGGCCGTCGTCTTTCCCTTGCCATCCCCTGTGTTGATGATCAACAACCCACGACGTTCTCCGGTCGGCTTCTCATACGGCTTTTTCCGATGCGGAGTTTCAATCATGGACGGTCTTCCCGAGTTGGGGTTGCCAGACATAGGCATCATCGAGACGGGCGATTGTGACTTTCCGCTCGAATGCCGTTGACAGCCAGTCGCCCTCCAGTGCCTCGCGCACACTGCCGTGCCCGACGATCGCCCGGCGTCCCATCACAATGAGCCGATCGGCCAGGAGGGCCAGCGACAAATCATGGATCGCGCTCAACACGGTCACGGCGCAGCCCCGAGTCTGTTCGCGCAGAATCTGCCCCACATCCTCCTGATGCGGCGGATCCAAATGCGTCGTCGGCTCATCGAGCAGCAGAATGGACGCCTCGACGGCCAGCACTCGCGCGAGGTTGACCCGTTGCCGCTCGCCGCCCGACAAGGTCGATAGACGTCGCGCTCGCCACGACGCGGACCCGGTTGCCTGCATGGCGCGAGAGATGGCGGCCTCATCCGCCGCCTGCTGCGACCCCAACCATCCGGTGTGTGCGAAGCGTCCGAGGGCAACACACTGTGCGGCGGACAGATCCGAGGGCGCCGATGTCTGCGCCAACCACGCGAGGCTGCGCGCGCGCTCGCGGCGCGAGCACGACTGGAGTGGGCGGCCGTGCAAGAATACTTGACCATGATCCGCAGCAATGAGCCCGGCCAGCGCTCTCAAGAGCGTTGATTTACCGCATCCATTGGGACCCACGATGGAAGTCCATGCGCCAGGTTGAATTTCCAACGATACCCCGCCCAAGACAAGCCGGCTGCCGTAGCTGACAGACAAATCGACGCAGCTGATCGCCAGGGCAGCGTGCTGCGCCGGCGCGTGACCGTCAGGCATTGCGAGCCCTCCGCCAGAGCAGCAGCACGAGATACGAGCCCCCGAGGCAGGCCGTGACGACACCCACCGGAAGTTCGGCGGGCCGGATGACCCATCGACTGACCAGATCAGCCGCTTGCAACAGTGTCCCGCCGCACAGGGGCGCCGCGACCAGCATCTGGCGTTGACTGACGCGCAGCGATTCACGCACCAGGTGGGGGGCCACGAGTCCGACAAACCCGATGATTCCGACTTGCGCGACGGTGGTGGCGGTAGCGAGCGAGAGGAGGGTGAGCAGCGCGAGCCGCAGTGCCGGCAAGGAAATTCCGAGGGATTGTGCCGTCTCCTCGCCCAAGGTGAGCGCGTCCAGTCCTCGCGAAAGCAGCACGGTCGGCACGGCGCAGATGACGAAGATCACCATTAATAGGGTGACTGAGCGCCAACTGATGAATCCCGTGCTGCCGAGCAAGAAGGCCTGCATGGCGCGCCAAGTTTCCGGCGAGCTGAGCAACAACAGCGATGTGATGGCGCTCAACAGAAACGCGACGACGACGCCGGCGAGCAGCAGACTGGCTGTTTGCAACACGCCACGCGACAATGCCAGAGTGAGCGCGATGGCAACGCAGGCGCCCACGAAGGCGCAGCCGGTAACACCCAATTCGCCCGTCCACGCAAGGCCGCTGAGGGAGGCATCTGCTGCCAGCAGGCCCAGCGTCACTCCAAGTGCCGCACCCGACGCGCTGCCAAGAAGGTAGGGCTCCGCCAGGGGATTGCGAAACAGACCTTGCGCGATCGCGCCGCCAAGACCGAGGAGGGCACCGGCAAACCACGCACCGATGGCGCGCGGCAGGCGGATGTGCCATAGGACAATATTCGACGATGCGTCCGGCGACATCAGCCACTTTAGGGAGGTGCGAATGCTCGAGGTGCCGACGCTCAAGCTCACCGCCGTCAACAACACCGTGACGGCGGCCCATGCCATCAACCAGAGCGCGTATCTGGGCAATGCGGCTTCGTCAGTCCGCAAGTGCAACTCGTTGGAGGCAATGGGACTTGCGGCATTCATGGTGCCACCCGTTCAAGGCAGTCGGCCATGGCCTCTAGACCCTCGGCGACTCGCGGACCCGCGCGCACAATCGTGTCGCGCACCTGGGGTGCAAAGGAGCAGATCCTTTTCTCTCTGACCGCTCGGACTTGATCCCAGCCGGGGCGATGGTCGAGATTCGACGCCTCCTGGGGCGACACAAAAATGACGTCGGGGTTGTGGCGCACCACATACTCCGGATTGAGCTTGGGAAAGGGCCCAAGGTCCTGCGTCAAGATATTGCGCGCGCCCAAACGTGCCAGCAGCTCACCAATGAAGGACTCAGGCCCCGCGCCATAGGGACCGCTATCCACTTCGTAGTAGACGAGCGGCGTGCGGCCTCGAAGGCTCCGTTTCGCGCTCTCTGCCGCCGCGGCGACCGAGTTCTCGATATCGCGGTTCAGCGCGATGGCATGATCTCCGACTGCCAGCAATTCGCCGATCGCCGACACGGTCCGGGAGATGTCCGCGTAGGTATGGGTCTCCACCACGAAAGTGGGCACACCAAGTTCCCGCAGTCGGTCCGTGACTCGGGGCGCATGGGCCAGGATGACGACATCGGGCTTTAAACTGACGATCAGTTCGATTTGGGCGTCATCGAGTCCGCCCGTTTTGGGCAGTGCCTGAACGCTCTCCGGCCAGTTGGAATACCGATCCGTGGCAATGAGCCGTGCGCATTCATGGAGCGCACACACGGTTTCGGTCAGCGACGGCAGTAATGTAATGACGCGGTGGGGTGGATGTTCCAGGCGCAACTCATGTTGCGCGGCGTCCCGCAGCACGATCGGGCCGTCGGCAAGCACCATCGGAGCCGCGGCTAGGCTCGACATACCGAGTCCCAGTGCCAGCAGGAGCAGGCGGTGACTCATTGGGCATCCCGCCAGATGGGCGACGAGCTCGCCTCCGCGCCTTTGATGGTCAGGGGCAGTCCCGCCACCATGAGCACCACCGCATCGCAGGCTGCCGCCAGCCGCTGATGCAGTACGCCCGCGGCATCGCCAAACCGACGCGCCAATCCGTCGATTGGCATGATGCCGAAGCCCACCTCGTTGCCGACGAATACCTGTTGGCCGGGCAAGGTCGGGAAGACGCTCATGAGCGCCTCCACCTCCCGGTCGAGCATCGCAGGATCGGCATGACAGAGCAGATTGGTGAGCCACAATGTCAAACAGTCAACCACGACGACGGTGCCGGGTGCCGCGGCCATGCCTAAGGCGGCCGCCAGCAGAAGCGGCTCTTCGATGACCGTCCAACTCGCCGCTCGCCGCTTGACGTGCGCCGCGATGCGCGCCGCCATCTCCTCGTCGCCCGCGGTGCCGGTGGCAATCAGGGTGGGGTATTCTGTGTTCTTGAGGGCCAATGCTTCGGCAAATCGACTCTTGCCCGAACGTACGCCGCCAAGAATGAGAGTCTTCACGATTCACTCGCGGAATTTGCGTCGTCGATGTAATGCACCGAGCCGAACTCAATCGACGAACGCCCGAAGTCGCGCAGGGGTAATCGCCCGGCGAGCGCCAAGGCAACACGAATGACGCCGGCGTGGGTCACCGCAATCACGGCGTCGGCGTGAGCGCTCGAGACCCGGTCTCGCCATCGCTGCCAGCGTGCGGCAAGAGTGCTGGCATTTTCCCCACCCCCGGGGCGGTACATCCAAATATCCCGGGACCAGTTGTCGAGCTGCTCTCGCGGCACCTCGTCCCAAGACCGGCCTTGCCAGGAACCGAAGTGCAGTTCCAGCAGTTCCTCGGCGACCACGGCGGTGCGAGGCGCGGCGATTGCGTTCGCGAGTTGCGCGCAACGCAACAGTGGGCTGGTATAAATCGGCGCCTGGTGCAAAACGGCGGCCGGGATGCGTTGTCGTACCGTTGCCAGCGCAGCTTCCACCAGGGCCGCATCGACCGCAACATCGAGCCGCCCGTAACACCGTCCGTCGACGTCATTCGGCTGGGGGTGACGAATGAGGTACAGCCGCATGGCGAGCCCGGCAACCGGTTAACGACCGAGGTTGGCCGGCATCAGCGCGGCGAGTGCAACCAGAACAAATATCAGCTCCGTGAGCTGCTGAACCGCGCCCAGACAATCGCCCGTGTAACCGCCGATGCGTTTCTTGAAATAGGCCGCGGCGAGTCCGGCCGTGATGGCGGCCGCCACCGCGGCCTTGGTGCACGCAAGGAGAATGGCGTGGTCTGCGGGCGGAGCTCGCAATAGCAACGCAGGCACCAGGGCAACCGCACCGATCAGACCGCTGAATAGCCAATCGAGTCCGGAGACACCGCCGCCTACGGGTTTGGACTTCGCATTTTCATCGCTTCGAACGTACGGAAGACCCCAGATCAATCCGACGGCACACCAGCGGCTGACCATGTGGGCCGCGATCACGACCATGGGAAACGCCAGGGAAGGCAATGCCACCAGCGTCGCCCACTTGAGTGCAAGCAGCATCGCAATGCCGATAGCGCCGTACGCGCCGATGCGTGAGTCCTTCATGATCGCGAGCACGCGCTCAGGGTTAGTGCCGCCGCCGAAGCCGTCGCAGGCATCGGCAAACCCATCCTCGTGAAAGGCTCCGGTCAGGAGCAAGGAGACAGCCAACATGAGGCCGACGGCCACCGTCGTCGCAAACCAGTGAGCCGCGAGCCACCATGTTCCCACGTTGAGGACACCGACGAGCACGCCGACGAGCGGGAAATAGCGTGCCGATGGCGCCAACCACGAGGATCGAAAGCCACGCAGCGCTGGGGTGGGCAGTCGCGTCAGGAATTGCGTAGCAGCCAGAAATAGCGACAGCTGCCGGGCGATGGCCATGTTCAACTCTCCTTGCCGCTCACACCGGCTCCGTCAAAGGTGGCCATGTCCGTGAACAGTGCGATGGCGGCGCGAACGGCGGACAGCGCGAGCGCGCCACCGGTACCCTCGCCGAGACGCATGCCGACATCGAGCAATGGCGAGACCTGCATATGCGCCAACAGAGCCCGGTGCGCATGTTCGGCGGAACAATGTCCAAAGATGCAGTAGTCGAGAACCGAGGGCGCGATTCGTGCTGCGAGCGCGGCCGCCACGGTGACCGTGAATCCGTCCACCACGACGACCATGCGATGCGCCGCGGCCGCAAGCATGGCGCCCGTCAGCATGGCGATCTCGTAGCCGCCGAATTCGGTGAGAAGTTCGACGGGATCTCGCGGCGGCGCCCGGCGCGCGACGGCCGCCTCGAGCGTCGCTCGCTTTCGAGCGAGTCCAGGGTCATCGAGCCCCGTGCCGCGACCCACGCAGTCCGCGAGCGGGTAACCGGTCAATCCATGCATCAAGAGCGCCGACGCGGCGGTATTGCCAATGCCCATCTCGCCGAAGATGACCGTGTTCGCGAGCGGTACCGCCACCTGCTCGAGCGCGTCTCGCCCGCGATTCAGGGCCTGGCGGCATTCATCGGGTGTCATGGCCGCACGCTCGACGAAATCCCGGGTGCTGCGCCTGATCTTGGCGTCGATCAGGCGTGGATGAGTGCCGCAATCCGCATCGACTCCGGCATCCACGATCCATAGCTCCAAGGCCTGCAACTTGGCAAGCACGTTGATGGCTGCCCCACCGGCGAGGAAATTCTTGACCATTTGCTCCGTGACCGCCCGTGGATACGCGCTCACGCCGCGATCCGCGACGCCGTGATCGGCCGCAAACACCATGGCGATCGGGTTCGAAATAGCGGGCGTGAGCGTTCCTTGGATCGCGCAAACTTGAGCGGCCAACGGCTCGAGTTGGCCCAGGGCGCCTTGCGGCTTGGTCAAGGTATCGAGACGGCGATTCGCCGCTTGGCGGGCAAGTTCGTCGATGGGTGGAATATTCGAGAATCCCCAGCCGCTATCCGGCGAGGTGCCAATTACCATGGGGCCAGCCACCGCCCAGCTCACGCGCGCATCGACCATAGATCCGCTTGCACCCACCGTGCATTGATCAATCCACCACGAGCGAAGGTCACGAGGGAGAAGGTGCTGAAGCGGTTGCGCCACTACGCCTAAGCCGATTCACACCGCTGCTGCCCGCCGCAACACGTGCCACCACGCTGCAGGTCGGTATACGGGCTCGTGAGTGGGCCATCCCGGCCAAGTCGCCTTCCCACGCTTGAAGCGCAGTGGCACACAGACTTGGCTTATCTCACCTACCGTTGCGGGGGCAGCGCCGGAATTAACCTGGTCACAGGTTTCACCGGCTTCCCGTTTCACCCCTTGACCGTGCCGGCCAAAGGACTCCTGAACGTGCAATCAGTCTGCCCCCGAATCGATTGTGGGTCAAATTGTGCAATCATCACATTGTGGCGCGGCCTTCCCGATACCTCTAGCGAGCGAGACTTCCGATGAGCGATTTCACGCAACAGGAAATAGACATCGTCTACCGCGTGATCGCGGCCCGGCGCGACATGCGGCATTTTCGCCCCGATCCCTTGGATGAGGCATTGGTTGAACGGCTCCTCGGGGCCGCGCATAAGGCGCCCAGTGTCGGGTTGATGCAGCCGTGGCGGTTCGTTCGTGTGCGCGACCGCGCGCTGCGCTCGCAGATTCACGCATTGGTGGACGCAGAGCGGCGAGAAACGGCACGCGCACTCGGAGAGCGCGAGGACGAGTTCATGCGTCTCAAAGTCGAGGGGATTTTGGAGTGCGGGGAACTGCTCGTGGCCGCGCTGATGGCCGGTCGTGAAGTCCATGTCTTCGGCCGACGAACGATGCCGGACATGGATTTGGCGTCGGTTGCCTGCGCCATCCAAAACCTGTGGTTGGCTTCCCGCGCGGAAAATATCGGAATGGGCTGGGTATCGCTGTTTGACCCCGACGCGCTGCGCGAGCTGCTGCGAATGCCCGAGGGCAGTCGACCGGTCGCGGTGCTCTGCCTCGGTCGTGTTTCTGCATTCTACGAGCGACCCATGCTGGAGGAGACCCACTGGGCCCAGGGCTGCGACTGGAAGACCCTGGTGACGACGGATTACTGGGTGCCCTCAGTGAACGACGGTTAGTCGCATCTTTCATTCGGCAGACTGGGTTCCAACGTCGCAGGCGGCACACGGGCGATGAGTCCGCGCTTGAGCGCCTCGGGACGACCGGCCCACGGCAACAAGCCATTCTCAGAGCGGGCGAATAAGCGTGCTCCGCTCGCCAGCGTCTCGCCATCTTGACTTGCGACCAGCCCGCCAAACACATAGGTCCAGGCGCCACGACGCTGCAGAGCGGCGCTCAGCCCTCGCGAGCAATTCGCCAAGCACTCGACGCGCCGGACGCAGATGCCCGGATCCGACGCAATCGCAGCGGCCGCAGCCGCTGCGAGCGCTGCGCCCGCGCGCGGAGCCTCGATCGAGTCGCTGGGATCTCGGCACGTCACGCAGACCCATATGGTGGTGTGAATGTCGCGGGTTTCATCGCTCATCTGAAATCCATTCCTCGAGACGGCAGGCGGATCGGCATCAATGACGCAGTAAGCCGGGTTGCTCGGTGCGCTGTCAATGAATGAAAACTCACGCCAGGCCGTTCGATTGACCGCAAACACGGATTCTGGCACCTTGCGCGCACACGACTAGTTCCCCACGTGGGGATTGAAAGGGAACTCGGGTTAAACGCCCGGGCTGCCCCCGCAACTGTAAGCGGTGTGCCCTGCATCGAAGACCACTGGATAGCCGATCCGGGAAGGTGATGCGATGGGACCTAAGCCGCGAGCCAGGAGACCTGCTCGTCGTGGTCGCCCATCGACCAGCCGGGGTGTGCTGAGCGAGCGGTTTCCCGAGTGGCGACGGAGTGGGACCGCGTCTGACGCAGTCCTGTGGATCGTCGTCAGTCAAGGGGAGCCCTCTTGTGATTTACCGTGCCTGGCTTGCCGCGTCCGCGGCTGTGCTCGTTGTTCCGTCAGTCAACTCAATTGCGCAATCGGTGTCTGCCGGCGCAGAATCGCCGCTCGAGGAAGTCGTGGTCGTCGCCAATCGAACGCCCGAACCGCTCTCCAAAATCGGCAACTCGGTCACAGTACTCGATGAGGCGGCCATCAAGGCAAGCCAAGAGCCGGTGGTAGCGGATTTGCTGGCGCAAACGCCGGGGCTTTCCGTTGCACGCAACGGCGGCGTGGGCGCAACTACGAATGTCTACATTCGCGGCGCCGAGAGCGATCAGACCGTCGTCATCATCGATGGCGTGCAGATCAACGATCCCTCGAATTTCGCGGGTGCATTCGATTTCGCCAATCTGCTGACCGGCGACATTGCCCGGATTGAGCTTCTCCGGGGTGCCCAGTCGACGCTGTACGGTAGCCAGGCGATCGGCGGCGTCATCAACATCATTTCAGCCGAGCCCACGGACCCCTTGGGCGGCGGCGTCAATGCGGAGGGCGGCTCACACAACACGGGCTACGTGAGCGGCAATGTGGGCGGCAAGAGCGACGCCCTGTTGTGGCGAGTCGCTGCCGATTACTACGACACCAGCGGCATCCCGGATTTTGATCAGGCGCTCGGCGGTAAGCGCTTGTGCGCCAGCCAGATCGGCGGCGGCTCCGGACAGCTTCGATATGACCTGACGCCGGACATGGAGATCGACGTGCGCGGCTACTACACGCAAGCCCGCACCGACTTCGACGGCTACGACACTCCGACGTTCACCTTTGGCGACGACAGCGAGTACGGCACCACTCGTCAATTCATCGGCTACAGCGCGTTCACGGTGCGCTCTGCCGACGGCGCCTGGGTGAACCGCGTCGCGCTGCAATACACCGACACCGAAACGCACAACTATGACCCCGATGCCCCGATCGACGGCTACGGCGTGAGCGCCAATCCAGAGACGTTTTACGGAATCGGTCGCAACGTGCGTGAGGAATACCAGGGCACCTGGCAATACTCATCGTTTGGCCACCTGGTTTTCGGTGCGCAGCACGAACTCTCGACCATCAGCACCGATACACCGGCGTTTGATATCGTGCCCGTGCCACTTAACAATCAGGCTTCGATCGACAGCGGCTATGCGCAGCTGCAGGCCGAGGTGCTCGCCGGGCTTACCCTGACAGCCGGAGGCCGCTACGACCACCATGACGTCTACGGCGGCCATACGACCGGGCAGCTGGCGGCGGCATGGGCAATCGATGACCGCAAAACCATCTTTCGGGCCAGTATCGGGCAGGGTTTCAAGGCGCCTGCTCTCTATGAACTCTATAGCAACTACGGCAACTTGGGGCTGCGACCGGAGCAAAGCGTAAGCTTCGACGCGGGGGTGGAGCGGCGCAGCCAAGACGGCAAGGTCGTCATCTCCGCAACCTACTTCCAGCGCAGGAGCGATGACCTCATCGTTTTTCTGTCGTGCCCCACCGCCAATGCCCTGTGTGCAGCCGAGCCTGAAGGATTCTTCGCCAACGTGGCGCGTGCCTCGGCCCACGGCGCCGAATTGCAAGCCTCCATCAATCCGAATGAGCGTCTGAGTGTTGCGGCGAATTACACGTTGACCGAAACGGAAGATCGTTCACCGGGCTCGCCGACCTACGGAGAAGAGTTGCCCAACCGGCCGAAGAACAGTGGCAACGTGTCGGTGTCCTACCGGTGGCCATTGGAGGTGACGACGGCCATCGCCGCACAATATGTGGGACCGAGTTTCGACGATGCGATCACGCCGGTTTGGTTAGGCGGATATACGCTATTGAGCCTTCGCGCATCCTTCCCGGTGAACGATCGGCTCGAGTTCTACGGTCGCATCGACAACGCCGCCGACAAACATTATGAGACGCGCTATGAGTACGGAACGCTGGGACGGGTGGGTTACGTTGGGTTGCGCGCGAAATTCTACTAGGGCGCAAGATCAGTGATCGCCTCGAGCGGCGAACAAACTGCTTGACTTCCTCAATCCCCCAAATCAGTGCATATGCCTGTGCATAACCGGTTCCCTGTCACCGAAACCTCACGCACATTCAATCGGTTGTCTTGATGTGTATGATTTTTGATCACATATCGGTGTTGTCGAGGGGAAGCCCGTCCGCAATACCGTTGAAGCGGCGAGCCGGGATTTGCATCTCATGGCGCAACTGGCTGCGGTGGCGCTCCAGGACTGAGCGGTTCACGGTTTCCGGAGTACACTCACACGAGAGCGTGGACAGCGCTACGGGAAAACTCGCCATGACAACGCTTGCGATACATATGGGTTCGATGCGCAAACTCAAGTCGATCGTACTGGGATTCGCGGTGCTCGGGCTCGCGGCGTGCCAAACGCAAGGCGATCTTGTTGAACAAGAAAATTCCCTCGCCGCAGCCGGATTCACAGTACAAATCGCGAATACCGTGGCGCGGCAATCCATGTTGAATCGCCTACCGCCGAACCGGTTCGTTATGCACGTCCATGATGGCGTCACTCACTTTGTTTATGCAGATCCGGGATGTGGCTGTCTTTACGTGGGCTCACAGCAAGCGTTTAATCAGTACGTCTCCAATCAACAACTCGATATGGCCCATGAGCAGCAGATGGCGATACAGGATTACTACGATGCCGCTTGGGATTGGGCCGCGTGGGATTCGTGGGGACCCTTGGGTCCCCTGTACGGTCCGGGCGTCGGCGGCTGGTAGGGCGCGTACCCTTATTCCACGCCCTGCACAATCACGAATTGACCCTCCGAGATCGGCGTTCGAATCTCTTTGGCCTGTTGATACTCCGGCGAGGTGTAGAAGGTGCGCGCGGCCTCCATGGACGGAAACTCCACAATGACGAGACGGGCCTCGAACGCATCGCCCTCGAGGGTCTGGGCATGGTGGGGCTTCCTACGGGCGCAGGGCGCGCGCGTGATCGCTCAATACCATCGACACGCAAGCGGTTAATTTCTTGGCGTACTCGATCTCTAGAAATTCATTCGGTCCGTGCGCGTTCGAATGTGGGCCGAGTACCCCGGTAATAAAGAACTGGGTGCGCGGAAACTGCCGCCCCAACATCCCCATGAACGGAATGGTGCCGCCGCAGCCCATGTGGAGCGCTTGCTTTCCGTAGACCGCCTCCGAGGCGCGGTTGATGGATTGCTCCAACCACGACACCATCGACGGCGCATTCCACCCATCGGACGGCGGATCGCATTCAAATTCCACGCGCGCGGCATAGGGGGGATCATGTTCCAGCGCCTGCTTGACCGCGGCGGCGGCGCGCACCGAATCGCAGGTGGGCGGTAAGCGCAGCGACAACTTGAATGCCAACTGCGGCAGCAGCACGTTGCCCGCGGATGAGACGGGGGGCAGTCCATCCGCGCCGGTCACCGCGAGCGTCGCTTGCCAGGTGCTGTTGGCGAGTAGCTGCACCGGATCTTTTGAGATGGCGCCAACTCCCGGAACCCACGGCATTTTGCCGGCGACCGAATCACCCAGCACGCGTGCAGCCGCTTCTATTTGGGCACGGCGATCCGGCGGAACTGCGACGCGAAGCGCCTCGAGGCGCAATTCTCCGGTGGTGCTGTCTTCGATTCGGCTGAGCAGTTGCTCGACGATGCGAAAGGGCGTAGCCACGATTCCGGTCGCCATGCCGGAGTGCACGCCCTCCGTGAGTACGCGCACCGACAAGCGTCCGGTAAGATTTCCGCGCAGCGAGGTGGTGGACCAAACCCGCAGGTAGTCGCCGCACTCGGCATCGAGACACACCACCAGCGACGGGTCCCCTATGCGATCGCCGAGGGACTCCAGATGCGCCGGCAGGTCGATGCTGCCGCTCTCCTCGCAGCCTTCGATCAGCACCACGCAGCGCGGCAGAGCCACGTTCTGCTCTTTGAGCGCCGCGATCGCCGTGAGTGAACTGAATACCGCGTAGCCGTCATCGGCGCCGCCGCGGCCGTACAGCTTGCCGTCCCGAATTACCGGCTCCCAGGGGGACAATCCGGATGCCCAGCCGGTAAATTCCGGCTGTTTATCGAGATGCCCGTACAACAGCACCTCGCCGGGCAGTTCACCCGGGATGTTGATGAACAACAACGGCGTGCGGCCCGGCAAGCGCCGGATTTCAATCTGCATCCCTAAGATCGGCTGCTCACGGCACCACTTGGCCAGCAATTGCACCGCAGCCTCCATGTACCCATGCTTCTCCCAATCAGGATCGAAGTGGGGGGACTTGTTGGGGATGCGGATGTAGGCCGCCAAACAGTCTAAGATTGAGGCGTCCCAAACTCGGTTGATCGAGGCTCGCAGACGGTCAAGATTCATTGGTGCACCTGAGTTCACAATCGCGCATCACTCCTGGGCGCCGGCGCCCACCGCCACCCAGGCGAGATCCGCATTCGACACCGACTCGAGATTGAACTTCTTGGCGGCGGCCGCCATGCGCGTCAGTGCTTGGGCGAGTGGCATGGGCGGCTTGTTATCCCCCTTCTTTAATTTGTGAAAGCGCACCGGGTTGATGCGCGCCACGACGTAGTTGCGCAGGTAGGGTGACTTGAACCCGCGCTTCTGCAGGGTCTGAATGATGCGCTTGGTCTGCGCCTCGATCTCCAGCAGCCTGGATGCGAATCCCTCGCGCTCGCGCAGACTCGCGGCAAGCGAACGCTCGCTGAACCGATCCGTTTTCTTTAGAAAGGAGCTGTAGGCGCCGCCTGCGAAGCGGGATGACTGTTCATACACGATGCCGAGTGTCAGCAATTCGGCGGATTCGAATTCCCTACCGTAATCGACTTCCTTGGAAGCAGGGTGGCGCTTGGCGAGACTCCTAGCCATGCGAATGACCTCGAGGCTGCGATCGCGCAAATTGTGAGCCTTTTCCGTGTTGAGCGCGAGAATACGGTAGGCCAGCGTTTCATCCGGGGAGATCAGCGCAGTAATCTGCTTGAGTCCCAGGACCTTCGCGGCGGCCAGCCGATGACGCCCATTGGGCGTCCACAAGCGGCCATCCTCACCGCGCACGACGATCAATGGATCCAGGAATGCCGCAGTCTCATCGATTTTTATCGCCAGCCGCTTTGCGTGAGTCGGCGATAGATCCCTCTGAAAGGGCGTCGGTTGAACCGCGCTTAGCGGCAATGAGGCAAGGACCAGAGGCCGCCCGCCCAATGGATCCCGATAACCTCCGATAGGCGCGCCACCGACGCTGCGTATCAGCCCAACTACATCGGCAATTTCCGCGCTGTCCATGGCGATGGTGACGTCGGCGGCGTCCAAACCTCGGGCACTTGCGCCCGGAGCGAGCTTCCCGCGAGCGCGCTTGGGTGTCGATTTGCGGCCACGGGTGGATCTCGAGCTGATTTTTCTGGTTGCCATGAGAGGGCACAATACTCCCACAGTTAGCGACTTAGGGGAAAGCCTGAACGATTCTCCGGCAGGCCGTCACCGAAAGTGAGAGGAACGTCAGCGCTTCTCGCCTCGATGAAAGTCATGGTAACGTTTCTGCACTGCGCAAAGCTTCGCCCTGCGCAAAGGATGTTTCGGTGACGCTGAGTTGTGCGACGGATTGCCATCGCGATGAGCTACGAAAGGTCGTTCGCGGCATTGCTTTCGTGGCGATCTCTCTCTGCGTCCTTGCGTTCGCCTACAGATCGAATGCGGCGCCGGGCGATCAAGGCGGTGACCTCTCCACGAATTCACTCAAGACCTTGAGCATCGAGGACTTGATGAATCTTGAAGTCACTTCCGTCTCCAAGAGGGGCGAGCCCGTGAGCGATGCAGCCGCCGCGGTCTATGTCATCACGCGCGAGGAAATCCTGAATTCCGGCGCGAGAAGTTTGCCCGACATCTTGCGCCTGGCCCCGAACCTGCAAGTGGCGCAAATCACATCGAGTTCTTTCGCGATCACCGCGCGCGGCTTCAATGGCCCGGCCGCCTCCAAGCTGTTGGTGCTCATTGACGGTCGCACTGTCTATACGCCTTACCACTCCGGTGTGTCGTGGGATGTCCAGGACGTGCTGCCGGAGGATATCGAGCGCATTGAGGTCATCAGCGGTCCCGGCGCAACTCTCTGGGGCGCCAACGCGGTGAACGGGGTCATCAACATCATCACGCGCAAGGCCCGAGATACGCAGGATGGATCGCTGCGCGTCGGCGGCGGCAACCTCGAACAGAGAGGTAGCGTTCAATACGGCGGTCAGGCTGGCAGCGCCATGGACTACCGCGCCTATGTGGATTCATTCCACTACGGCGACGATCTTACCGCCACCGGAATGAATGCTCGGGACGCGTGGCAGAAGTCCCAAGGTGGATTTCGTACCGATTGGATGCCGGCGGCGGGGGATCTGGTGACTTTGCAGGGCGACCTCTACAGAGGTTCGGAAGAAGGGCAGCTCCCATCCGCCGATGAGACCGTTTCGGGTCACAACCTACTCACGCGCTGGAACCACGCCTTTTCGGAGTCGTCTTCCCTGCAGGTTCAGGCTTATTACGATTACACCCGGACCATGATCCCGAACGTTGGATTTGATGAACTCAATACCTACGACCTGGATGTTCAACACGCCTTTGCCTGGGGAAGCCGGCAGAGCATCGTGTGGGGCGGTGGTGTGCGGACCGACGACGACAACTTTCCGGTTTTTTCGCCGCCGCAGCGCACGTTGGACTACTCCAACGCGTTTCTCCAGGACACCATTTCCTTGAGCCGGACACTCAACTTGATTGTCGGGACCAAGTACGAGCATGACGCCTACACCCGCGGCGAGCTGCTGCCGGACGCTCGCCTTTCCTGGAAGGTATCCGACAGCAATCTCTTGTGGGCGGCCGTATCGCAAGCTGTACGCGCGCCTTCGCGGATCGACCGCGATCTCTTCGAGGAGGTCGGCCCCGTCGTGTTCCTCCGCGGTGGGGACTTTCAAGATGAAAGACTGACCGCCTATGAACTGGGCTACCGCTCGCAGCTCTCGGCGAAGAGTTCCATTTCAATCTCGACGTTTTATAACGTGTATAGCGAACTTCGAAGCGTCCAATACTCACCGGGCCCCGCATTGCCCATCATGTTCGCCAATGGGATGTCTGGAGATACGGATGGACTCGAAGTCTGGGGCAATTACCAGGTGAGCGAGTGGTGGCGGATGAGCGCCGGAGGGAATTGGCTGCACGAGAACCTGCATTTCGACCCTGGTAGCGACAACATCGGTGGTATCGCACTCGCCGGCGATGACCCCAGTTATCAAATCGCTCTGCGCTCGACGATGACCTTTGCCCGCAGCGGGTTGCTATATTTGGATCTGCGTCATATCGGCGCGTTGCCAACTCCCGCCTCGCCCAGCTACACCGAACTCAATGCCCATGTCAGCTGGGCAGCTTCGCGCGCAATAACATGGGCGCTCACAGGGTCAAATCTTCTTCACCCGCATCATCTAGAATTTGGTACGACGGCCGCACCCCTGCAGCTGGGGTCGACCGGTGTCGAAACAGGCCGCAGCATCTTCCTCGAACTGCAAAGTCGGTTCTGATTAGTGGACCACGTCCGAAATCCGCCAGCCGATCATATTTGCGCCGACTAAGGTACGCCCCACAAGGGTTGCCGTGGGTGTCGGGATGATCAAACACATCGAATCAGGACTCTGCATGCTCGCTGCCACGTTGCTCTGCGCGACGCTGCAGGCCGCTTCGGCTGACGACAGTCAAATCGTCGCGAAGCTCGACACGGACTTTCAGGCCGCGGTCAAGGCGAATGATGCGCCCGCGATGGCGCGAATTCTCTGCGACAACATGGTTCTCGTGTCGGGCCATGGGACGACGAGCACTCGCGCGGAGCAGCTCCAAGAAGCGCGCGACAAGGCCTATGTTTACGAGCATCAAGAAGAGGACCCGGGAACCCAGACGGTGCGGGTGTGGGGCGATACCGCAGTCGTAACCGCACTTCTATGGGTCAAGGGCGTCAACCGGGGTTCGCCCTTCGATCGGCGCCTGTGGTTCAGCGACACCTACGTTCGAACCTCGAAGGGCTGGTGCTATTTCTTTGGTCAGGCCTCGCTACACTTGTAGGGATAACATCAGCGTGCCGCCCATAAATGCATCACGGCGTACGCGCGCCACGGTCGCCAAGGCTCCGCCCGAGCCTCCGCCGCGCGAGGAGTCAAAGGTACTCCAGGTGGGGTGCCCGCGCAGCGCATAACAATGTCGGTGGACATGAAAGCATCGGGATCTCCGAGTCCACGCAGAGCCACATATTGCGCAGCCCAGGGGCTGACACCGGGGGACTTTGCGAGGGCGCGGGTCACTTCGTCCGCTGATTCGTCGAAGCGAATGACTCGGTCTCGCACGGCGCGAGCGAGCGCACCTACGGCCGTGGCACGCGCCGCCGTGAGCCCCAGACCTCGCAGATCGAGTTCTGCCAGTGCTTGGGCGGAAGGAAACAGGTGCGTTAGGCCATAGGCGCCGGAGTTGATCGATTCACCGGCTCGAGTAACGAGGCGATGGGCAAGCGTCATTGCGGTTTGAAGATTCCCTTGCTCCCCCAAGACTGCGCGCACGGCGCATTCAAACGGGTCGAATACGCCCGGGATTCGCAGTCCCGGTCGTTCGGAGACCAGCTTGCCGAGTAGGGCATCAGCGTTAAGGGCGCCCGCGATCTGCAACGGATCGGCGGACAAATCGAATACCCGGCGAGCCGCCGAAGACAGCTCGAATAGATCTTCAGGGGCTGCGCCCTGGACGCGCATATTGAGACTGTGACCCTCGCGGCCGGCGCTGACATGAATACTCGCTTGGCCGGAGGCAGTGCGAATCGTTCGCGCGTAGCTGTGTGCATCGACCGTTTCGACGCCAGGAATCGCACGGCTGGCGAGGAACGCCAATAAGTGCCGCCAATCGTACGGCGGCCGATAAGACAGCTGCAGCTCGACTGCATCCGCCGCGTCACTGGTTCGAATCCGTCGCTTACGGATATCTCGCGGAGCCCTCAGGTAGGTAGCCTTCAACGCCTCGTTAAAACGCCGCACGCTGCGGAAGCCGGCCGCCGCGGCGATTTCGGTCATCGGAAGGTCGGTGTCGTTCAGCAACTGCTTTGCAAAATGTAAGCGGCGAGTCTGCGCCATCGCAACAGGCGATGCCCCGATTTGTTCGAGCAGCAATCGATTTAGGTGGCGAGCGCCCATGCCGAGGCGGGCAGCGAGTTCGGTTACCGATCCGGTGTCGAGGGCTCCGCCCTGGATCAATCGTAGCGCTCGGCGCACCACGGCCGACGTTCCCGCCCAAGCGGGTGAACCGGGCGCGGCTTCCGGTCGGCATCGCAAGCATGGTCGAAAGCCGGCTTCGGCGGCTTCGGCGGCGGTGGCGTAGAAGCGGACGTTGACCGACATGCGTACGGGACAAATCGTACGGCAGTAGATCCCGGTCGAGAGCACGGCGATGAAGAACTTGCCATCGAAACGAGGATCGCGACTCCTGCGAGCGCGATCCAGGGCTTCGCGGGGCAGACCGAGAATTTCGCTCATGGAACCGGACGGTACACGGCGAGGAACCTCGGCACTAGCGGTTTCCGGCTGTCAATCGGAGTACGCAGCCGTTTGAATCCCTAACTTCTGTAGCGCTCGGCAGGCAGCACGCGAGAAAGGCCGGGAACCAGCACGCCACGGGCTGCCTCATAGGCATCCCAATCGGCGACATCGGGGAGCGACGGAATCGTCACCGTTTCGCCCAGATCCAATCCGGCGAGCGCGGCATCCACCAAATTGTCGGTTGTCATGACCATCTCCGGGTGAAGATTCCTGATCGGCATTCCTGCGATATCCCAAAACTCCGTCGCGATGGCACCCGGAAGAACTGCCTGAACACGTACGCCTTTGCCGGAGAGCTCGTGCTGGAGGGAGCGGCTGAGCGTCAGCACAAACGCCTTGCTGGCGCCGTAAACACCATTCAGCAACTCAGGGGTAATTGCCACGATGGAAGCGATGTTGATGATCGTGCCCTTGCCGCGTTTGACGAAACCCGGCACCGCGGCATAGACCAGGCGAGTGAGCGCGCCGACATTCAGGGTGATGAGGTCCGCCATTTGTTCGATATTCGAGTCCAACAACGGAGCCGCGGCACCGACACCGGCATTGTTGACCAGCATGGTGATGCTGGCGTCCTTGCGCAACAGCGTCTCGACCTGCGCCACGTCGGCCTGCTTGTTCAGGTCCGCTTTGACCACCTCGATCGCGCGGCCGGTCTTGTCGGTGACTTTCTTCGCCACGTCGTTGAGGCGTTCGCGGTTGCGCGCGACCAGAATGAGGTCATAGCCGCGTTGCGCGAGACGATCGGCGTAAATTGCGCCGATACCGGACGAGGCTCCGGTGATCAGGGCAGTGCCCTTGTTTTCCGTGGTTGCCATGGCTGCTATCTCCTGTTGATTTGACTGCGTGCTTCTAAGATAGCCCGTAGCTAATGGCATGAATGACGTATATAGTACGTTTTTATGCCATGTGAGGTATGCCGCTATGCAGCGCATTGGGTTCGTTGTCTCCCCTGGATTTCAAGCGATGACTTTCGCTGCTACCTCCGTGTTCGAGTTCGCCAATATCACGACCGGCGAGCCGTCCTATGAAATGCACACCCTCTCGGAAACGGGCGGGCCGGTCCGTTCCTCTATCGGCATGGTGATTGAGACCAAAGCGTTCATTCGATCTGCTTTCGATACCATTATTGTCGGCGGCGGCACCGAGATCGAGCCGGCGACGCCGGGACTCCTGACCTTCGTACGCAGGTCCTTGAAGACCGCGCGGCGAATAGCGTCGATTTGCACCGGTGCCTTTGTACTGGCAGAAGCGGGTATTCTCGATGGCCGTCGCGCGACCACCCATTGGGCGCACGCGCCGGAGCTGCAGAGGCGCTTTCCCCACGTGAAAATGGAGGCCGATCGCATTTTCATCGTGGATGGTCCGGTATGGACCTCCGCGGGGATGACCGCCGGAATCGACCTCGCTCTCGCCATGGTGGAGAAGGATCTGAGTGCAGAGGTGGCTCGATCGGTGGCGCAAAAGCTGGTTGTCTATCACCGGCGCGCCGGCGGTCAATCGCAGCATTCGGCTCTGCTGCAATTGGCACCGAAGTCGGATCGCATTCAGAGCGCTCTGGCCTATGCGAAGCGAAATCTCCATACCGAGCTTTCCGTCGAGCGTCTGGCCGACGCGGCGAATCTGAGCCCCCGGCAGTTTAGCCGCACCTTCCGCGCTGAAACCGGTCAATCCCCGGCCAAAGCGGTGGAGAATCTGCGTGTGGAGGCTGCCAGACTCTTGATGGAACAGAGCCGCCATTCGATCGAGGTCGTTGCCCGCGAATCGGGCTTTGCCGATCGGCGTCGCATGCGGCAGGCTTTCTTACGGGCGTTCGGTCAACCTCCCCAAGCGATCCGGCGCAATGCCCATGCGGAAGCTGTGTGAGGCGGATGTGCGGCCGCCGCTTTTGCCCACACGCAAGATCATCCGCCGCGCCGACTCCTGGGGGTCGCCGTACGCATGAGCGCGTCGGGATTCGACTGAAGTGGCTGTTTTATCTGCGATACCGCCGACGCCGGGCCGGCCGAGGATCATCCGGCGCGCCTGTTCTTGAGCATCCACGGCGGGTACCTGAGGCCCGTCGCTCAGAATGGCGGGCGATTGATCCACTGTCCTGGGTCGGCCGTCGACCGAACCCGTCAGAAGGTCCCGCGCCTGCGTCTGGGCGTCACCGGCGATTTCTGCGGCGAACAGCGTATTGGCCTGTAGCAAAAGACCTGCGGTTAGCAGTGCCAACCACCGGGTGTGCGTCTTGATACGAATAGCTAAGTCCATCTTGATTCTCCTGTTGCTGCGCTCTTGGTTGAGCGCGAGACCAGGATAGGCTGGAGGCACATGGCTTAAATGACGTATAAAGGACTCTTTTAAGCCAACGTGATAAATCGTCTAGCCGACCTCCGTTTGTGGCAGAAAGGAATAATCACATAACAAAATGTCACGGTTGCACGTGAGTCCGAGTAGTTGATCTGAACTTTTCAGTGTGCTTACAATCGTTGTATATACAAATATCAGCAACGAGAATATGGCACACCGTCCCACCGCCGAGCCCCCGGGCTGCAGCAACGCGAAGCTGCGGCAGCTGACACGCCGCGTGTCGCAGCACTACGACCGCGAAATGGGCAAGATCGGCTTGAAAGCCACCCAATATTCCCTGCTCTCCAAAGTCCTGCAGGGCGGCCCGATACGTCCCGGCGAATTGGCCAAGGCAATGGCGCTGGATGCTTCCACATTGACGCGCAATCTCAAGCCGCTCGTGGCGGCCGGCTGGCTCACGGTCGGTGCGGGTACCGACGATCGCAGCCACCTCGTCGCCATCACGGCGGCGGGACGCGAGAAGCGCAGCGAAGCCCACCGCCGGTGGAAGGCCGCGCAGGAGAGCCTCAACGATTTGCTGGGGGTCAAGCGGGTGCTCGCGCTGCACGAGCTGATCGATGGCTCGCTGCAGCGCTTTGCCGAACGGACGAAGAGGTCGGCGCCGTGAGCGGTCGGGTGGATCGCAGCTTGGATCCCCGAACGCGACGGCTGCTGGAGGCGCCCATCGTGCCCACGCTGCTGCGCTTGGGCGCACCTAACGTGTTCATCATGCTGGCTCAGGCGAGCGTCGGTCTCATCGAGACTTTCTTTGTCGGCAAGCTCGGCACCGACGCATTGGCGGGCATGGCATTGGTGTTTCCGGCGGTCATGCTGATGCAGACCATTTCCGCCGGAGCGTTCGGCGGCGCGATCGCCTCTGTCATCGCGCGGGCGCTCGGTGGCGGCCGCCGCGCGGAGGCCGACGCCCTCGTGCTGCATTCCTTAGCCATTGCCTTGGCGTTGGGGATGGTTTTCATGGTGACCGTGCTGGCGGGCGGGCGCTGGCTGTTCACTTGGATGGGCGGTAGGCAGGGTTCGCTCGCGGCTGCCTTGACCTACTCCAATCTGGTATTTGCCGGCGCGATATTGGTGTGGATCTTCAATTCGCTGGCGGCCGCCATCCGCGGAACTGGGAACATGACAGTGCCCGCGTTGGTGTCCTGCACGGGGTCGGTACTGCTAATTCCGTTGTCACCGCTCCTTATCTTTGGCTGGGGGCCCGTTCCGGCGCTGGGTATCGCCGGCGGTGCGGTCGCGTTGCTTGTCTACTATTTGCTCGGCAGCATTGCGATGGCGGCTTATCTCTGGTCGCCCCGAAGTTTGCTACGGCCGGCATTCTCTCACCTGCGATTCCAGTGGACGCTGTTCCGGGACATTCTGCGGCTGGGCGCGGTCGGGGCCATCTCGGCGGCCGCCACCAATGTGACCATCGCAATTGCCACCGCGCAAGTGGGAAAATTTGGAACGGCGGCGATCGCCGGCTACGGGACCGCGGCGCGGCTCGAGTACCTGCTCATTCCACTGGTCTTCGGGCTCGGCAGTCCGCTGCTCGCCATCGTCGGCACGTGCATCGGTGCGGGGCTGCGCGAACGTGCGATGGCGGCGACTTGGATCGGTGTGGCGATCGTATTCTCGATGACGGAAGTGATCGGGGTGGCGGCGGCACTGTGGCCTAACGCATGGTTATCGCTGTTCGCCAGCGACCACGCCATGCGTGAGGCAGGTACTCATTACCTGCACGTGGTGGGGCCCCTGTACGGTTTCTTTGGCGTTGGGTTGGTGTTGTTCTTCGCCTCGCAGGGCGCGGGACGGGTCAAGTGGCCGGTGCTCGGCAATCTGGCGCGACTTTCCGTGGCCGCTTTGGGTGGCGCCCTGGCATTGCGATGGGGCCATGGTTTGACGCCGATCTTCATCGCGCAGGGCGTCGCGCTGGTGATCTACGCCCTCATCAACGTGGCCGCCGTCGCCGGCGGTGCCTGGTTCGGGCCCATCGGTTGGCCGCGGCCCGTCGCGCTCGCGACGTCGCGGGCGGCAGGGTGAGAATGCAACAGGAGATATCGATGCAGTCTGCCGCCTTCGACGCCGAGGTTCATCATGCGTTCATCGACCCGCTGCGGCGGACAGGTCTCGCACCCAGCCGTGATGAAGTTGCCGCGGCACTGGCGCGGCCGGTCAGGGAAATTGAACAGGCGCTGCGCCGTCTTTCGGCAAGCCACGGCGTGGTGCTCCATCCGCATGTGTGTGAGCCGTGGGTCATTCATCCGTTCTCCCTTTCACCCACGGCGACGTGGGTGCAGCAAGGCGAGCGAGGTTGGTGGGCGCCTTGTATTTGGTGTGGATTTGGAATCGCCGCTCTCGTGGGCGGGAGTGCGGTGATTCATGCGCGGCTTGGCGGGGAGCGAGAGGACGTCGACATCACTATCGTCAATGACGAGGTGGTCGAGGGGAATCTCTGGGTGCATTTCGCCGTGCCGCCGCGCGCCGCCTGGGACAACGTTCACCATTTTTGCGCCACCGTTCTGCCCTTCCGGCAGCAGGCCGATGTGGAGAGGTGGAGCAAGCGACATGGTATTCCTGCAGGATCCGCCGTGCCGATTTCCCAGGTTCAAGAGCTGGGCCGGGAATGGTACGCGCATCACTGCGATCGAAACTGGCGCAAATGGTCCGTTGCCGAGGCAGTGGCGATCTTCGAAAGAGTCGGCCTAACCGGACCGTTTTGGAGTTTGGAAAGCCGCGAAGGCAGTTTCTAAGTCTTCGCCAAACCGAAGCGACAGCAATTAATACTGCACGGTGGAACTTGCAGAACTGCACCGCGGAACACGCAGCACTGCATCGTGGAACTCGCAGCGGCGGTGATGGCGCTGCGGCCGCGCTGCGGATCTCTGCAGTTGCTAAGCGCTCAACGGTGGCTAGAATGCGCAGACGGCTAGGGCGGGGGCGATCGAGCCGATCAGCGGATTATGCAAAGCCGCGAAAATAATCGGGGGTTCTTTCACATAAGCCGGCGATGCGATGCCAAATCCATCAGCGGTTCTCATGCTGGTCTCTAGCGCGCGATAGTTTCAAGACTCATTAAAAGGAACACGCAATGAAGTCAGCGCAGACACAACACCATCCAAGGGTACCGGGAAGCCCGGGCGGCACTCTGCACCGCTTGAGCTTTGCCATTCTCATGGTCGCTGCGACCATCACGTCGGTTGCCGCGGCCGACGCGGCACCCACGGTCACCACCGACACGGGCACCTTCGTCGGCGTGCCATCGCCCAGTCTGGCCGGCGTCGATGTCTTCTTCGGCATTCGCTATGCGGCGGCGCCGGTAGGGGCGCTGCGCTGGACGCCGCCGCAAGCACCGAGTTCATCGACAGGCATTACCGTTGCGGCAATTCCGGGACCGGCGTGCCCCCAGGCAGGGAGCACCGCGCCGCTACCGCAATCGGAAGATTGCCTGTTCTTGAATGTCTATGTTCCCGCGACGGCGAATGCGCATTCGCGGCTGCCGGTTTTTTTCTGGATTCACGGCGGCGCGCTGGTCAGCGGTACGGGCGCGCAGTATGACCCTTCGGTCATGGTGTCCGAGAATGACATCATCGTGGTGACCATCAACTATCGCCTGGGCGCGCTCGGTTGGCTGGTCGAACCCGGGCTGCTCGCTGCGGCTGCGAATGTCTTCCAAAACACCGGCGACGCAGGTGACTACGGCCTGATGGACCAGCAACTGGCGCTGCAATGGGTGCAGCACAACATCCGTGGTTTCGGCGGCGATCCCCGAAAGGTGACTATCGGCGGCGAGTCCGCCGGCGGCTTGAGTGTTTCCAGTCTTCTTGCCTCCACCACGACCGCGACCGGTCTGTATCGCAGCGCCATCATCGAGAGCGGAGCGTACATGCTGCACAGCGTTCCGTCGGAGGATGTCTATGGTGCCGTTTTCGGTGCGGCCTTCGATGCCGTCCTGGGTTGCACCCAACCCAGTGACGCCGCCTGTCTGCGGGCGGCGCCGGTCGCGAGCATTGTCGCGGCCCAGGGCACGGTGTTTGGGGCCAATGGAATTTCGCCGGATTTCGGCACGCGAGTGTTGCCGAATTCCCTGGAGCAGGCATTCTCGGCGGGAGATTTCATCCGCGTCCCTATTCTCCAGGGCACGAATGCCAACGAGGGCAGGTTGTTCGAACCGCTCGATTTTCCATTCGCCAGTACGCTGGTCAACATCCAGGCCGCAGGCGGCCCGGCGAATTTTGACTTGACCAATGCGAACAGCCTCTGCGCTACGCCGCCGTTCACCGGTACGCCTGCCGTCTGCACCTATCCGCAGGAGATCAGTCTGTTCCTCAGTGGGCTCGGCTTTCCGGCCGCCGGCAACACGGCGGCCTTCGACGCCTTGGTCGCGAACGAGTATCCCCTCAGTCATTTCCCGGACCCCTTCCTTCCAAACGATGCACCCAGTTCGGATGAGGCCCTTTCGCAGATCTTTACCGACTTGGTGTTCGCCTGCAATGGATCGGATTCCAACATCGATCTCTCGCGCTTCGTTCCGGTGTTCGGCTATGAGTTCAACGACCCCAATGCACCGCCTCTCTCGGGGTTCGGCACACCGGTCAAGCTACCCAATGATGTGTACGGCTTCCCGACCGCGTCGGAACACGGCTCCGAGCTGCAGTTCCTGTTCAACTTCGAGACGCCCCTTAGCGCCGACGAACAGGAGCTGGCGGGCAGGATGAAAACCTACTGGGCGAACTTCGTGAGAACAGGAGATCCCAACCGGCCGAGGCGTGTCGCACCCTGGCTGCCGTTCAATTTCATCGGCGCGGTCCAAGATCTGATACCGGGCCCGAAGGTTCCGCATCCCTCGCTGGCATTCAGATGGGAACACTTCTGCGCAACCTGGCAGCCGTTCATCGCCGCCGAAACCGGAGAGTAATACTTGAGGCAACGACGGCCCCGACTTTGCGTTGGGGCCGTCGTTGCGCCGCCAATCGATCATCTTTCGTCCGATTCCGGGCAATAGACGGACCGCGCAAATAGCATTAGCTCATCGCCGTCCAATTGGCCGTCATGGTTCCTGTCGGCGCGCGCGAATTGCATTTCGAGGAAGCGAAACACTTGATCCTTTGACACCGTACCCGTCGCCGCGATCGACCTCACATATTCATGGATTGCCATGACAAACACCTCCGTCAAGTGACCGTCTCGGTAAGCCAAGGAGGCAGTCGCACACTATCCCCACTGAGGGAACGCAGGATAGGCGAGGCCGCGTAAAGATGGTGTCAATTGAGGAAGGATGCGCCGATTTGCGCGCGCTGCGTTCTTGGGACAAATACAGCTAGCGACCCCTGGCAGGGTTGCATGCACACTCGATAACAGTTCGGCCTGCGCCGAACCATGGTCGCGCCATCGCGTGTTAGCATGACAACCATGAAAACCCTGTTTACTCTGCCCGCGTTCGCGGTGCTTGCCGCATTGTCGCTGCCTGGATGTGACGGTGTGGCGAGTGCGGCCTCAACCGAGTCCCGTCTGCTGCTGATTCCCGGGGAAGCGGGCGGGCACATCGCGCTGCATTGTGAGCAGCCGAAGGCCAAAACGTCGGCCGCGGTACTTTTTATACACGGAGCATCGTTTCCGACCCTGCTGGCGTCCGGATTCAGTTTCCATCCAGGCGACTCATGGCTTGCGTTCACCGCGCATCGAGGCTACGTAGCCTGTGGACTGGATTTCCCAGGCTTCGGCGCGTCTACAAAGCCGCCGGAGATGTCGCAGGATCCGAGCGGGCATACGCCGCTGCTGAGAGCACCCGATGCGGCGGCCGAGATCAAGCGCGCCGTCGACTATCTTCGCAGCAACTTCCATGTACAGACAGTACATGTTGTCGCGCATTCCTCGGGGACGATTGCCGCGGCGGAGTACGCGGCAGAGCATCCGACCGGCCTCACCTCCCTGATACTCTTCGGGCCTGTCGTACCACGTAGCCCGGCGACCCAGGAATCGACGAGCAAGGCGTGGTACCCATTGCGCGCGGCGGATCGTTACCAGCAGTTGAAGTTCAAGGACGTGTTGCCGCCTGGCTTGGACCTTCTCGAACCGGCGGTACACACTCGGTGGACGGAGGAATTCGCACGTTCCGCCGGCGATTCCGCCGGCGCCGCCTCGGAGCTGCACATACCGGCGGGACCGTTGGCAGATCTCGCGGACGCCCAGCGTGGGGTCTACCCGTATGATCCGACGCGGGTGGTTGTCCCATTACTCGCCGTCTACGGCGATTACGACAACGTGAGCACCGACCCAGAGGTAGGCGCTTTCCTCGAACGATTCACCTCGAGCCCCCTGCGGTGGCGCCTTGTGATCGCGCACGGCACCCACGCCATGCACCTCGAGCGCAATCGGCGGTCGCTCTACGCGGCGGTCGGCGCCTTCATTCATGTGGTTGAGGCGATGCCTTCGACAGAACGCAAGTGATGCTCATTGACGATTGCGGTCTCGGATAGCTCGTTAGTGCGGCCGTGCGTTCGTCACGGCACCCGATCCCAATGACCCCGCATGTAGTGCCATTGATTTCCGATCTGCTCCCAATGGTCGGCGACCCACTGAGATTTTCGGTGTTCCGGTATCCAGGTTCCCGAGATCCAATGGAAAAACCGACCGTTCCATTCCCAGTAGCCCGGCGCCCAAACATATCCGTCGCGGGGCGCCGGCTCGTGTTCCACCCGCGGTGTCGGCGGGGGCGTGTCGCTGACGACCTCGGACTCCGCTGAGGCAAATTTGGGCGACAGCAATGCGCTGGCAGTCAACAGCACCGCCAGTGAGATGATTTGTCGCGACTTCATACAGGCTAACCTCTTTTGGCTTGGTCATATAGAGCGAACGTTCGTGCTTATTTCGAAGTACGGAAAATCCATATTCGCGGGCGGTGATCATGGGATGAGGTTCGGTAGCTACCGAGGGCGAGTTAAACGTCGGCTGCGATCGAGCAGCGACTCGAAGGCGGTATGCGCGCGCTTGCCCGCGCTTCGGTCGCGCATCAGACCCTGTGTCTGTTCATACATCATCGTGATCCCATCAAACTCGTAAGCGAATTGCTGCGTGTCCAAGTCGGCGCGGAAGTGACCTTCGTCGATCCCGTTTTGAGTGCAGCGCGCCACAAGCTCGAGCCAGTCTTGCAACGCTTTCACTATCCGCTCACGCACCGGATGTCCGATGCGGTTTTGATACTCGAGCGATGCCTTCTGCAGCAAGCAGCCACTTAGTTCTTCACCGCGGATCCATTCGAGCTTTTTATCGAACAGCACCCGCACGCGTGGCTCCCCGCGCGGCGAGGCCAACGCCGGTTGCACCACTCGCAACGTGAATTGGTTGATGACTTCCTGTACCACCCCAAGCTGCAAGGCCTCTTTCGATTTGAAATGCGCAAATAGCCCGCTCTTGGACAACTGGGTGGCTTCCGCGAGTACCCCAATTGACAGACCCTCGTACCCGACATTGCTGACGATGCCCAACGCATGAGAAAGAATGGTGCGGCGCGTCTGCTCACCCTTTGATTGGCTTTGACGGGGGTTCACCCGCCGTCGAGGCACACCGTGTTCGTCGGCCAGTCGAGGCATGGTAGTTACGTTCTAGTGGTTACTGGCGATAGAATAGCACGATCGTTCGTAAATGAAAACATACAGCAGCGGGTGGACCGAACTTTAGTCCACTGCGACTTCGGCCTTCGATGCCGAGCGCGTGCCCGCCTTCGGGGCGTTACTTTGGCCGTGGTAGGTGTAGACCAGCGAAAACTTCACGGCGTTGCTGATATTCCTGCCGGCCGAGTGCAGGGTGTTGCAGTGGAAGTACACCGCATCTCCCGGCTGGAGCCGCGGCGACTCGGCGGTCGCGATAATCTCGACGCCATCCGGGCGATCGGTGCGGAAGAACCTCGCTTCGTCGAACCGATCCGGCTCGAACACCATTCGGTGTGATCCCGGTACAAACCACAACGCGCCGTTGTCGACATTCTCTTCGCCCAGCGCGAACCAGACGGAGACGAGGTCCTCCCGCTCGAACGACCAGTAGCGAATGTCCCGATGCCAGTTCGTCAGACTGCCGTAGCGAGGATGCTTGGTCATCAGGCAATTGTGATGGGCACGCGACATCAAAACCCTTTCGCCGAAATAGGCTTCCATCCATTCGCGCAACTCAGGCACTCTGCTCCACCGGGCCAAAAGGGGGTCACGACCGTAGGCGTCCAGTAACCGGCGCACGGTCTCGCCGCCCTGGGCCGTGCGCGAGGGCGGTGCACCGGGATATTGCAGATCGGCTTCGAATTCGAGAGGTTCGGCACGGGCACCGAGTTGTCTCCGTGCCATGTCGTTTAGCTCGCTGAGTGCGCCGGCCGGGACGAATCCCGGTATCACTACAAAACCCTTCTCACGCAGCCGCTCGATCTGAGCATCGCGCGACGGTCGATCTGCCGCGAGCCCTGTTTTCATCAGATCTTCTGCAGGCCGTATCGGCGCACTTTCGACAGCAAATCGCGATTGGAGGGCAGCGACGCGGCAAGAGTCTTGGCGTACTGCGCCGCCTCGTTCATCTTTTCCCGTGCCAGGCTTCGGTCACGGTCGTTGAGCAGCCAGGGTGCGGGGTCAGTCTTAAATCCCATCCCGTAAAGAATGTATTGATAGCTCGCCGCTGAGAATACCTCTTCCCGGTGCGCGAAGTCTTCCTGCCACGGGCAATGATCCCGCCAGTACTCCAGGCACTCGCGTAGGCTGTCCGGAATCGATTCGCGGGCTCTGTTATCCATCCAGAATGGCGAGTCCGTGCGCCGGCTCAGCACGTAGTGCAATTTGAGAAAATCGACAATGCGTTCCCAGCGATAACGAAATGTATCGTTGAATATCCGCGCAGCCTGCTGCATGCCGCCGCGGCAACCCGGCAGCAGATTGGCAATCGATTTGGCGGACAGCTCGATCATGACAATGGCCGACGCCTCGAGGGGCTCGATGAAACCGGCGGAAAGTCCCACCGCCACGCAGTTGCGGGTCCAGAACTCTTGGCGATACCCCGAATTGATGTCTATTCTTCGAAAGCTCAAGTCCGGCGTCAAATCGCCTCGGGCGCTCAAGTAGCTCTTCAGCTCCTCGAGCGCGCCCTCATCCGACACGTAGCCGCTGGAAAATACATACCCCACGCCGCGGCGGGTGGTGAGTCCGATATCCCACACCCAGCCTGATGACTGTGCTGTGGCCACGGTGACGGAGTTGATCGCGGCCTCATCGGTGGAATACGGAATTTGCACTGCCCAAGCCTTGTCGATGAAAAGCACATCGTTCTTGGAAAGAAACGGTACGTCGAAATGCTTGCCGATCAAGAGCGAGGAAAATCCGCTGCAATCGATGTAGAGATCCGCGGCGAGCGTTTGTCCGGACTTCGTCAGCACGTACTCAATGTCGCCGGTCTCCGTGGATTCGATTCGGACTATTTCGTCGTACAGGTGCCCGACACCGAGCTTCTCGATGCAGTGGTCACGAAGAAAGGGGCCGAATTTGCCGGCGTCCAGGTGGTAGGCGTAATTCGCCAAGCCCGCGAATTCGGGAGTTGTGATCTGCTTGGGCGCGAAACCTCGTCTGCAGACACTGGTTTGAAAGCACATGCCGTCTGCGAAACTCTCTCCTCGGGGATCCTCCAGCCAGTAGGGTGCCAGGTTGCGCTCTTCGTAGCCGACCGGCAGTGTAAAGGGATGGTAGTAGGCGTCCGACTCGCCGCCGTCCGTCCACTTCACGAATTGCGACCCTTGCTTGAAAGAGGCATCGCACGCACGGAGAAAATCGGTTTCAGTCACCCCGATCTGTTTCAAGGTGGCCCGCAGTGTCGGCCAGGTGCCTTCGCCGACACCAATCGGCGGCTGCTGGCGCGATTCGATGAGCGTGACTGAAATCCCCTCGTCCCCCCGCCGCGGATAACGCGAGGCGAGCACGCCGGCCGTGATCCAACCGGCGGTGCCGCCGCCGACAATCAGGATCTTCCGAACGGGTTGCCGTTCAGTTCGGGTGGTCACTTGGTCACGCCCGAAAGGAGCCGGTTCTTGCGAGCGACCAGGCCCGACACGTGCGAGATCGACGCCATCTGAAAGTACATCCATTCGAGAAATTCGCGATCGCGCAACTCCGCCAATCGCGCCGCAGGCAATGCCTTGAGCGTAGCGGCGGCTATCCAGTAAAGACCCTGCAATTTGGTTTCGCTGCCGTTGACGAACTCGATGTCGATCTGCACGGGCTCGATCAAGCTGAGTTCCGCCAGCCGGCCGGTGAACGCGTAAGTTTCCTTGGCTCCCGCAACCAGCGCCGACAGCATCGATGTGATGCCTTGCAAGAATTTTGTCGGTTGACCGTCATCGAGGAACAGACGTTCACCTTCCTGCGATTGAACCGTCTGGTTCAGATCGAGCGCCACGTCGAGAGAGGGCGGCTTTCCTTCGGAATCTTCCGCGCGGCGGGTGATCAGCGAGAACGGCAGCCGCTGGATCTGCAGCGGCACGTAGGCGGCATCCCATCGCCCGTCCACGAAGAACAAGTTCTCCTTGGGTTGAAAGCCCAGCAGCGCGCAAGGCTCGAATCGACCCGTTTCCATGTTCTTGGTGTAGAAGATCGGATAGTGCGCCAGGAGTCGCGGAAATTCCCGAGGGACCACACTCACTGTGTTGACTTCAGCGTTCTCTCGCGTCGGCCGTGTGGCGGCGATGCGGACGTCCCGGTGAATCTGACCATTCAGAACGACTCGATTGACCACTTTCACCTCCAGCCCGTGCGAAGATTATAGCGCTCATTCTCGAGTCTTCGTCGACGCGCGACGCAGGAGCCGAACTCAAGTCGCGGTACAATAGGCTTCATTGTTTCACCGCAGGTGCTTCGAATATGCGTGTCGAACCAAAGAAAGCGGAGGAATGGGCAGACGTCGATGCGGCCGTATTCAGCAACACGATTAAGACTCGTGACCGCCCGGCAGTACTGCGCGGCCTGGTGCGGGCGTGGCCGGCAACCCAGGCGGGCCTTGAATCGGCGCAATCCCTTACCGCGTATCTCAAGACATTCTACAGCGGCCATGCCGCACCCTTGTTCGAAGGACCCGCATCCATCAAGGGGCGATTCTTCTACAACGATACTTTGGATGGCTTCAATTTCGAGTCCAAACGCGCGTTGCTGAGCGATGTACTGGAGCGTCTTTGCCGGGAATTGAAGAATACATCCGCACCGGCGCTCTATTCGGGTTCCGCGTCGCTGCCGATTTACTTTCCCGGTTTTTCTACCGCCAATCATGTCCGCAGCCTGATTACCGCTGAGTCGGTGCGCGAGTCGATCTGGATCGGAAATCGCACCTGCGTTGCGGCGCATTTCGACAACATCGACAACCTGGCCTGTGTCGTCGGCGGGCGCCGCCGCTTCACGATGTTTCCGCCGGACCAGATCAGAAATCTCTACGTGGGCCCGCTCGACTTGACCCCGGCGGGTCAGCCCATCACTTTGGTGGATATTCGTAATCCGGACCTCGCGCGATTTCCCCGCTATGCCGAGGCGGCGCAGGTCGCCGAAGTCGCCGAGCTCGGCCCCGGCGACGCGGTCTACATCCCCGCACTGTGGTGGCACAATGTCGAGGCGCTAGAGGATTTCAATGTACTCGTCAATTACTGGTGGCGCGACGTTCCGGAGTACTTTGACTCGCCGTCGAACGCGCTGCTGTACTGCCTGTTGACGATGAAAGGTCTTCCCCCCTCGCAGCGGCGCGGCTGGAAAGCCCTGCTCGACTATCTGATTTTCCAATCGGACGGCCCGGCGCTCGAGCATATACCGGCTCATGCGCGGGGTCTTTTCGGCGACCTCACGCCGGCGAAGGCGGAACGCATCCGCGCAATTCTGCTGAAGAATCTGAACCGCCAATCCAACTAAGCACTCGAATCCACCCAAGCACTCGAGCGACCGACGGCCGCCCCCGGATGGAGGCGGTCTCGGAGGCGAATGGAACTAGTACACCACGCGAAAGCCGACCTGGTAGCGGGCGAAACCCTCGGTAGCAGAAACAAACTGATCGGTATACCGGCCGTATTGATGCATCCCAGCTGATGTGAGGTTGATGCCGTCGAAGATCACGGAGAAGTTCCTGTTGATGTCGTAGGCTGCGCTCATATCGAGCTGGCCATAGGCCGCCGTGTATATCGGCTCGTTGTTCTGGTCGGTCTGGTTCAATGCGGCCAGGAAAGCGCCACGATGACTGTAGGCCACACGGGTCTGGAAGCCCCACTTCTCAAAGAACCCGACGAAGTTGTAAGAACGGCTCAAGCCCGGCAATGCGAACTGCGAATTGATCGTCTCCGCATTCCAGGGAGCGCCGCCGGTCGGTACGGACCAGTTGGCCTGCAGACCAAATCCGCTATCACCGAATATGTGCTGGACGGAGAGCTCAAATCCATGGATATCGGTCTTGTTGCCATTGGTCGGCGTCGTCACATCCCAAATGACCAGCGGGTCGCCCGGCTGCCCCAAGAACGGACCCGGCGATCCGGTGTCAGTGACTATCTGGGCGAATATGTTCTGCGCGCTAGCGACCTTGCCGGCGGCCGTCAGCTCGGCAATGGCCTTGGTGGCCAGCGCTCCCGCGTTCGGATCCGTGATGCCGAACAAAGACTGCTGGGTGGTCACCTCGGTCAAGAAGTTGGTGACATGCTTGGTGAACCAGTTGGCCGCCACGTAGCTGCCCTTCGAGTAATACCACTCCGCCCCGAGGTCGATGTTATTCGACTCGTAGGGCAGCAGGCCCGGGTTGCCCTCGGTGGCCGTGCGCGAGCCCGGCTTCGGCGAGTTGGTCACTGAAGTGGTGCCAATCATCTGGGTCAGATCGGATCGGGCGATGGTCTTACTGTACGACCCGCGCAACACCACACCCGATACCACCTCCAAACTCATATCCAAGTTCGGCAAGAACTCGGCATAGGAGCTCTTGATGTCACTGTAGGTGGCGTTGGCCGCATAGTTCGTGCTGAATTCCGTGGGATTGTTCCACTGAATCGAAGTCGGAACTTTCTCCAGACTTTGCGCGGTCACGTGGGTCGTCTCGTAGCGGATTCCGGCCAGGGCCTTGAACGGCATTCCGTCGAAGGTCGTGGAGAAATCCATCTGCAGGAACGGCGCCGGCGTGTCCTCCCTGATATGGTCATCGTTGGTCGGAGTTATTGCGCCACCGGCCGGAGTTAGACCCCAGGTGTACGGCGGGAAGTTGGGATCTCCTGCCACGCCGCGTTCCGTAATCGGGATGATGGCGGGCAAGCTAAAGATATATTGATAAGGAACCTGAATGGCGCAGCCGCCACCGCTGAACTGCGTGAGAATGCCGCAGCTCGACGCCTTGGTAAAGTAGCTCGCCGGGATTAAACCCTGCTCCGCGGGATTGTAGTATCCCCAGGCGTAGTTCCCGCTGGTGAGGCCCTCGGCCTCCGTGGTCATGCGCTTCACATCGATGCCGGCCTCGATGCTCTTCAAGCCGCTGCCTGAATCGCTGTTCTTCCACGTGGCATTGAGCAGGGCCTCCTCGATGGTCGTGTTGAAAATGGTGTCATTGTACTGGCCGAACAGCGGCTCGATGGTGTTCGTGCCAAGGGTGCTCTGCGTATACGGGGGAGCGTAGATCCAGGAAGTAGAGGGAATTTGGTTGAAAGCCGCGGGGACTCCAGCACACGCGGCGCCCGGGCCGGTCGTCGGAAAAGCGGGACCCATGGTAAAGCACTTGTACAGCGACGTCGTCGAGCCCGGGATTTGACCCATGATGCCGAAATTGTTGGTGCCCAAGGCCCCGCCGCCCGAATCGGCCGTGGAATGATGAGCGTCGAAGTTGACAACGATGTTCTCGGAAGCCTGCCACTTCAAGTTGATGCCGGCAGAGCCGTTCTGGTTCAGGGTTTCATCGTTGCTCGAGTTATACGAGTCGTCGCTGCCGGTGTCGACGAGGTTGGTCACCGTACCTTGGGAGTTGATGATGGCGCTATAGGGGCTGCCGCCATAGTCGAACCAGGCGCCGTAGGTGTGCGACTGGTTCATGTCCTTGTAGAAGGAATACGTGTAATCCATGGTCGCGACCAGCGAATCAACCGGCTTGAATTGCAGCACGGCCTGGCCATTCACTCGCGTGCGCTGGTGATCCTCCACTCCCCATCCTTCATTGCGCGGCGCCCAATTATTGCCGTCGGGATTCGTGTTGTTGTTGGTTAATGCCAATGTCGGCGAGTTACCGGCACCGGGCCCGAATTGATTCTCGAGCCAGCCGTCGATAGTGGCCCTCTGTTCCTGGCTGTTGCGCTTGGAGTAGGAACCGTTGATGAGGAAGCCCACCCGATCGTCGAAGAAGGTATCGCTGAACAGGCCGGAGAATTCCGGCGTAACCTTGGATCCGACTTGACTCGACGTGTCATCGGTGGCTTTGGCCGTAAACGTCGCCTTCATCGTATTAAAATCGAATGGACGCGCCGTGGTGATGTTGATGGTCGAACCGATGCCGCCGCTCGGCACGTCGGCGCGGCCGGTCTTGTACACCTCGATTCCCGAAATGCCGTCGGCGGACAGATTCTCGAAATCGAAGGAACGCGTCGCAGTTGCAGCACCCACGGCACCACTGCCTGCCACACCTTCCACCGCGAGATTTCCCGGCATGGAGCGGCCGTTCAAAGTGACCAGGTTGAATTCCGGACCGAAGCCGCGCACCGTCACGCGCGTGCCTTCATTGTCCAGGCGGTCGATGGTCACGCCGGGAATGCGCTGGATGGCTTCGGCGAGATTCGTGTCAGGGAACTTACCGATGTCCTCGGCGGTGATGGCGTCGACGATTCCGTTGGTATCGCGCTTGATGCTCTCGTTGGTCACCAGCGACTGACGTAGGCCCGTCACCACGATCTCCCCGAGGCTGTCCGAAGGCGCCGTCGCGGTGTCGGTCGCCGGTGTGGGATCGGCCATCGCTCCGGAGCAGTACATCGCTATCAGTACGGCCAGGGGCTTCATTGGCATGGGCGATGACGGATGCTGGGCCATTTTCGAGGCGTACGAACGGCTGGACTTCTTCAAGGTACTCTCCCCTCCGGTTTCCCGGGACCGTGTTTATTCTGTTTGCCGGCGTCGACTATCGATTTGCTGCAAGCGGTTTCTGAAACCGGTTGCAGGCCGATTCTGCAACTGCCAATTTCAAAATGCAAGGGGGCCGGCGCCCTTAATTCATGGCCCAAGGGATCGCCATGGCACTTTACCCTTGACATCAACGGCCTTGTGCACGCAGCATTCCTGAAACCGGTTGCAAAAAGGCCGGTACCGGAGTGTCGTAGGTGGGGAAGGGCATATCGGGGCCCGCAGGCGCTTAAATGACAGGTGACGAATTCAAGATCGTGCGAATTGCCGCGACGGTGGCGCTGGGCGGCTTCCTGGTCGGATTCGACGCGACCGTCATTTCCGGCGCCGTCCCCTTCATCCGCGAGTATTTCGGTCTGCAGGGCTCCGCCGGCAGCCTCAAACTTGGCTGGGCGGTGAGTTGCCTCGGCTGGGGCGCGATGGCCGGCAACTTGGCGGCCGGGTTCTTGAGCGATCGCTTTGGGCGCCGAAGCGTGCTGCTGCTGACGGCGGTGTTATTTCTCGCGTCCTCCTTGGCGGCGGCGTTTTCCACCCGCTTCGCGCTGTTCGTCGTCGCGCGGATATGCGGCGGTCTTGGCGTAGGCGCGGCAATCCTCACGGCTCCGGTGTACATCGCGGAGATGGCGCCGGCGCGCAGCCGCGGAAGCCTGGTGTCCCTCAATCAGTTGATGATAGTCATCGGCATCTCGATCTCGTTCTTTTCCAATTACTTCCTGCTGTCGCTGGGCACGGCGAGCTGGCGATGGATGCTGGGCGTTCAAGCCGTACCCGCCGGCCTTTATTTCTTGCTGCTGACCTTGGTGCCCGAAAGTCCGAGATGGCTGTTGAGCAAGGGCCGCGCAGCCGGCGCGCGGGCCGCGCTCGCCGTGTTTCACGGGGTGGACGGCGCCCTTCGTGAGCTCGAGATCATCCAGGCGAACCTCGTCGAGAGATCGCGCCATATCGGCATCCGCGAATTGCTGACCGGGCGGCTCAAGCGGGTCATGGTATTCGGTCTCGGCATCGCCTTCATTCAGCAAGCGACCGGCATCAACGCCGTCTTCTACTATCTACCTACCATCTTCGCGTCGTCCGGCGGCGAGCTTTCGACATCCTTCGCTCAATCGGTCCTCGTGGGTCTCGTCAACGTCGGCATGACATTCGTGGCCATCTGGCTGATCGATCGTCTGGGGCGCAAGCCCCTGCTGGGAATTGGGCTCATCGGGATGACCCTGTCGCTGCTGACCATCTGCTGGGCGTTTCATTCGACGCCTGCGTCGCATGAAACCGTTGTGTTGATTGCCATCATTGCCTACGTGGCCTCGTTCGCGATCTCCCTGGGACCGGTGATGTGGGTGCTTCTGTCGGAGATATTCCCGAATGAAGAGCGGGCCGCGGCAATTTCAGTGGTTGGATTTTGGAACTCCCTGGTCAGCGCCAGCGTCACACTGCTTTTCCCCATGGAGCTCGCGACTTGGGGCCCTGCGGGCACATTTCTCGCGTACGGATTGGTGGCCGCCGCCGGCCTCCTGTTCATCCTGCTGCGGGCGCCCGAGACCAAGGGAAAGACACTCGAGGAATTGGAACGAATTCTTACACAGCCGAAACAGGCGCTGGCCTCGTGAATGCAAGTGACCGGCACTCGATGAAATCGATTTTACGAAATTGCGCAGACTGCGGATGACCAGATGAAATCTAAACTCTCTTCAGCACCCACTCCCGGCAAGAGCGGACCCCGGCCGCGCCAGTCGGCGACGCTTCGGATGGTCGCACGCGAGGCGGGTGTCTCCGCAAGCACCGTGTCGCGAATCATCAACGGCACGGTCAACGTGAGCAGCGGCCTCAAGCATGCCGTCGAGGCGGCCATTGCTAAATTCGATTTTCGACCGAACGCTTCGGCGCGCGGACTTGCCCTCGGCCGGACGCTGACCATAGGCGTGGTCGCACAGGCGATTGACAGTCCGTTCTACGGTGAAGGGCTGCGAGGAATCGAGGCCTGTCTGCGTCAGCGCGGGTATGCGCCGCTGTTCATGAGCGGCAATTGGCACGAAGAGGACGAAGAACGGTGCATGCGGGAATTTGTCGGGCGCGGCGTCGACGGCATCATCGTCTTCGCCGGGAGGCTCAGCGACTCCAAGCTGAAGAGTTACGCCAAAGAGGTGTCGATCGTGGTCACGGGCCGGCGTTTGCGGGCGCCGGGGCTGTTCAGCTTGCAGATCGACGATCGCCACGGCGCGATACTCGCCGTACGGCACCTGCTTGATGTCGGCCACCGCAGGATCGCCTTCATCAACGGCTCCGAAAATCATCCCGACGCAGTCGAGAGATTCGAGGGATACAAGAAAGCCCTGCATGAGGCCGGGATTGCCTTCGATCCCAAGCTGGTGGCCGTCGGCGATTGGCACGAGGAAGGCGGCGTGCGCGCAACGCTCGAATTGCTCGAATCAAAAGCCCAGTTCACCGCGCTTTTTTGCGTCAACGACCAAACGGCCTATGGCGCCTGCCTGGCGCTGTACCGCAAGGGGCTCTCTGTGCCGGGAGATGTATCGGTGATCGGCTTCGACGACCTGCCGGCCTCGGCCTATCGCCTGCCGCCGCTGACCAGCGTACGGCAATCCATCGGAGAACTCGGCGATCGATCTGCGCAGGCAATTCTTCAGCTCATCGCCGGCCGCCGACCGCGCATTGATGCACCCCCCGTGGAGCTCGTGATCCGCGAGTCCACGGATCGTAGTGGGCGCAAGGGTTGAATGTGGCGCAAGGGTTGAAGCGGCAAACCGGAAGACTCGCTCGATATTCCTTAAAAACAAAAAGCCTCTATAAATGAACGATTTCAAATCTCTTGATGAGCTTTCCAAGCGCTTCCCGACGGGCTTCGTTTGGGGGGTTGCCAGCAGCGCCTTTCAGATCGAGGGTGCGTCGGCCGCCGACGGCAAGGGCGACTCGATCTGGGATGAGTTTTGCCGCCTTCCCGGCGTCATCGCGGACGGTTCCGACGGAAAAATCGCGTGCGATCACTACAACCGGCTCGAGTCGGACCTCGACTTGATCGCCGGGCTCGGCGTGGGAGGGTATCGCTTCTCCATTTCCTGGCCGCGAATCCAACCGACCGGATCGGGCGCAGCCGTCGGCCCGGGCATCGATTTCTACAACCGCCTGGTTGACGGACTGCTCGAGCGTAACATTGAACCCTTCGCGACCCTCTACCACTGGGATCTGCCGGCGGCGCTGCAGCGCGAACACAACGGTTGGGCCGACCGCAGCACCGCTTACCGATTCGCGGAATACGCAGCTCTCATCGCGGAGCGCCTCGGCGATCGTGTGCGCTCGATCGCGACACACAATGAACCTTGGGTGACGGCGACGATCGGCCACGAATTAGGGCTTTTCGCGCCCGGAATCAAGAACCGGGCCGTGGCGATGCAGGTAGCGCATCACTGTCTACTGAGCCATGGACTGGCCATGGAGGCCATGCGCAGCGCGCGCAGCAATCTCGAGGTAGGCATTGTCCTCAATCTCTCGCCGGTCTATTCCGCCACCGACTCGGCGGCCGACACCCTGCTCGCGAAGCGCGAGGACGGCTTGCTGGTTCGCTGGTACATGGACGCCCTGCTGCGCGGGGAGTACCCGGCGGATGTTCTGGAGTTTCTCGGGTCCGATGCGCCCAAGGCCCAACCGGGGGACGCGCAATTGATCGCGCAACCACTGGACTTTCTCGGCGTGAATTACTACTACCCGATCGTATCCATGGCGGGACGGCCATTTAGTCCCGCCCGCGAAGGTGTGGCCGTCACCGACATGGGCTGGGAAGTGGCGCCGGGGAACTTTACCGAGTTACTGACGCGCCTCGACCGCGACTACGACCTTCCGCCGCTGTTCATTACCGAGAACGGAGCAGCCTATCGGGATAGGGTCGTTGATGGAGGCGTCAAGGACGAAGACCGGCGCGCCTATATTGAATCTCACATTCGCGCCATCGCGGACGCCGTCGCTCAGGGCGTCGATGTACGTGGCTACTTCGTGTGGTCCTTGCTCGACAACTTCGAATGGGCCGCGGGTTACACCAAGCGCTTTGGGATCTATTACGTCGACTATCAGACGCAGGCCCGCATATTGAAGCGCAGCGGGTTCTGGTACAAGGAATTCGCCGCTGCGTTCAATCAAACACACGGAGGGAGGTGCGCGAGAAGGGAGCTGGTATGAGCTCGGGTTCGGCGGCGGTCGGTGTGGTTATTTTCCTGGCCGCGCACGGCGCGTGTTTGTCGCAGCAAGCGACGATGCAACCCGCCCGCCCGTGGATGAACGCATCGCTGACGCCCGACCTGCGGGCCGAGGCGGTGATGAAAGAGCTCACCCTCGATGAGAAAATTCAGCTGGTGCACGGCATCGGCTGGGGACCGTTGAAAACGGGCAGCCCCATTCCACCCGACAACAACGGCGGGGCGGGAGAGGTGCTTGGGATCCCGCGTCTCGGCATTCCGTCCCTGCAGCAGGCGGACTCTGCCGTGGGTGTTCGAATGGCGGCCCCACAAAGCCGGTACGCGACGCTGCTGCCGTCGGTGCTGGCGGCCGCCTCTTCGTGGGATCCGGAGGCGGCGCATTTATACGGAGACGTCATCGGGCGCGAACTGCGAGCGCAAGGTTTCAATCAGTCGATCGGCGGCGGTGTCAATCTCGCGCGCGATCCGCGAAATGGCCGGCTGTTTGAATACGCCGGCGAAGATCCGCTGCTCGCCGGCGTGACCGTGGGTCATGTCATTCGCGGCGTTCAAGACAACCAAATCATGGGCGATATCAAGCACTTCGCTTTCAACGATCAGGAGACCGGCCGCGCGATTGTCGATGCGCGTGTCTCGGCCAAGGCCGCCCGCGAGAGTGATCTATTGGCTTTTGAACTCGGCATCCGCATCGGCCAGCCGTCGTCCGTGATGTGCAGTTATAACAAGGTGAACGGAGATTGGGCGTGCGAGAACGATTGGCTGCTGAAACATGTGCTGAAGGGCGCCTGGCATTTTCCCGGCTTCGTCGTTTCCGATTGGGACGGCACACACTCGACGGAGAAGGCGGCGAAGGCGGGGCTCGACATGCAGATGCCGGGCGATGAGTACTTCGGCGCCGCGCTGAAGCAGGCGGTCACGTCCGGCCGGGTTCCCCTGCAACGTCTCGATGACATGGTGCACCGGGTGTTGCGCTCGATGTTCAGTGCCGGCGTCATTGACCGCCCGCCGAGTCCACGCAGCGTGGTCGATCCCTTTCGAGGCCGGGAGGACGCACAGCATATTGCCGAAGAAAGCATCGTTCTATTGAAGAATGACGGCACGCTTCCTCTGAACGCTGCCGCTCTGCGTTCCATTGCAGTAATTGGCGCGCACGCCGATGTCGGGGTCCTGTCCGGGGGAGGCTCGGCGCAGGTCGATGCGCCGGGGGGCAATGCCATCAGTCCTGCCACCCCGACCCGGTGGGGCGAAGCGGTGTACTTTCCGTCTTCGCCGTTGCGCTACATTCGGGAACATGCGAGCGGAGCCCGTGTGCAGTTTAATGCGGGCACAGATGCTGCCGCGGCGGTATCGCTTGCGAAGTCCGCGGACATTGCCATCGTGTTCGCGGATCAATACATGAGCGAGTCGGGCGATGCCCCGAGCCTGTCCTTGCCCGGCGGACAAGATGAACTCATTTCGGCGGTGGCGGCCGCAAATCCGCGCACCATCGTCGTGCTGATCACGGGCAACCCGGTGACCATGCCGTGGATCGATCGTGTGGCCGGTGTGATGGAAGCTTGGTATCCCGGTATTGCCGGCGGGCAGGCAATCGCGAATCTCATTTTTGGGAGTGTCGTTCCTTCGGGCAAGCTGCCCATCACCTTTGCGAAATCCGATAGCGACCTGCCGCACGAGCGCATTTTCGGCGTGACGCCGGGCAACGCCAACGGAGCTCCTCCAAGGTTTTGGGCCGCTGATGATCAACAGCGGCAAAGCCTGGTGGCCGACTACCGGGAAGGTGTGCGCTTCGGCTACAAATGGTTCGACTCCGAAGGCAAGCAGCCGCTGTTCCCCTTCGGCCACGGGCTCTCCTATACGAAGTTCAGGTACACGAATTTGAGCGTGGAGCCGGCAACTAAAACCGCGACATTTACGCTTGAAAATACCGGAGCACGCAGCGGCACAGAGATTGCGCAAGTCTATGTGGAGTTGCCCAAGGCAAGCGGGGAGCATTTCCGCCGGCTTGCCGGTTGGCAGCGCGTGGATGTGCCGGCCGGGCAGAAAAAGCTGGTTACCGTTGCGCTCGAGCCATTGGCCATGGCGACCTTCGATGTGAAAAAGGACGCGTGGGCGTGGGCTACGGGCAGGTACAAGGTGCTCGTCGGGGGATCGTCCCGCGATTTACCGCTGGTGACGGACGTTGTGCTCTATTGACGGCGCGAGTCGACTATCGAACCGGCGATGATCATACTACGCAGACCTGCCGACAACTTTCACCGCATTATATTGGCGAGCGTATGCAATCCAAGATCTTTCATCGTCCCATCATTGTGGCAATCGGATTCGCAATCATCGGCGTTTCATTGCATAGCGGCGTCTCCGCAATGGATGCGAGCGCCGAAGCCGCGAAGCTTACAAAGGTTGATCCAATCACGCTTGCGCACATCCGCGACGCCGCAATGCGCAGCGATTGGGCCTGGCAGCAATTGGCTAAATTGACTGACGAAATCGGACCCCGCCTTTCCGGTTCACCGCAATTGACCGCCGCGCAGACGCAAGTCGCGAATACGATGCGCTCACTTGGAGCCTATGTGACGCTGCAGGCTGCGAAGGTTCCACACTGGGTTCGCGGCGAAGAGCGGGCCGAGCTGATCGAGTACCCCGGTAAACCGACCGGAATGTCGCAGACGCTGCGCTTGACGGCCCTCGGCGGATCATCGGCGACGCCGGCGGTGGGACTGTCGGCGCGCGTCGTGGTCGTGCACGACTTCGACGAGCTCAAAACCCGCGCAAAAGAGCTGCGGGGCAATATTGTTCTGTTCGAGTCACGGTTTGATCAGCGGCTCGCTGACGACGGATATGCTTCCGATGCTTATGAGCAGGCCGGCGCCTACCGATTCAACGGCCCGTCGGCGGCGCAGGCACTGGGTGCGGCCGCAGCGCTGGTGCGCTCGATCGGTGGCGCGAATTTTCGCCTGCCGCACACGGGCGCAACCGTGTGGAAGGATGGGCAGTCGCCGATTCCTGCGGCGGCGCTCGCCGCCGAGGATGCCGACCTGATTGAGCGGTTGGCCGCATCGGGCCCTGTGACGATGAAACTGTTGCTCACGCCGCAAACACTTGCGGATGCCGACAGCAACAATGTCATTGCCGACTGGCCCGGGCGGGAGAAACCCGGCGAGTACGTCGTCGTCTCGGGTCATCTGGATTCCTGGGACTTGGCCACCGGAGCAACCGATGACGGTGTCGGTGTGATAGGCGCAGCGGCAGTTCTCGAGGTCTTGAGGCAGCTTGACCTGCATCCGCGCCGGACCATTCGTTTCGTTGCCTGGACGAACGAGGAAAATGGCGGGCGCGGCAGTAAGGCCTATTTCAAATCCGTGGACGGCAAGCTGGAGACGCAAATCGCCGCGATTGAGAGCGACGATGGCGCCGGCCGATCCCTAGGGATTGCCGCCGCAGTAACCAAGGATTCGCTCGAGCTTTTGCAACCCGTACTCGAAGCCCTGCGTCCGATCGGAGCAACGGTGTTCTCGCAGAAGGACGACGAACTGGGCGCCGACATAGCGCCGCTCCAGAAGGCGGGAGTACCGGGCTTCGCCCCGTTGGTCGACACGCGTCACTATTTTGACTACCACCACACCGCGGCCGATACCTTGGACAAGGTCGATCCAGAAAGCTTTAAAACTCAGGTGGCGACCATGGCCGTGTTGGCTTATTACCTTGCAGAGCTGCCGGAACCCCTGCAGAGGTTCAGGATATCTCCGTGAACGAGGGAGACATCGAATGATCGCGCGAATATGGCACGGAGTCGTGTCGATTGCGAAGAGCGACGAATATCTGAAGCGCATGCGCACCGTGGCGCTTCCGGATTACAAGGCCACTGTCGGCAACCGCGGCGCCTACTGTCTTCATCGTGTCGAAGGCGGGGTGGCTCACTTCGAAATGCTGACTTTCTGGGAGGATATCGACTCGATCAAGCGATTTGCGGGACAGGACTTTGAGGCCGCAAAGTATTACGACTTTGATCGTTCGTTCTTGATTGAACTCGAACCCACTGTTCGGCACTACACCGTCCACGACAAATGACCGTTGTGGGCCGCAAAGTCCCTGCATCCCTAGGTTGCGATACTTTTGAGCGGTTCCGATGAGGCGGTCCCGCCTGCCGCTGCTTGGCGGCCGAAGTAGGCGATGATAAGTCCAAACAGCAGCATGGCTAACAGATCCTCGATGGATTTGAGAAGCGTGAACTTTCTGGCAAATGGGGCGGCAGAGAGCGGAACGACGACGAAATTCATGACGAAATAGACCGCGACGCCGTAACCCAGGCCGCTTACAACCCAACGCCGCATGAGAATGGCGAGGCGTTGAGCGGCGGCCGCGAATATTACTGCGATGAGGATGGACATCGCCCATTGCAGAACGAGGCCGAGGACGGCTGCGGGGAGGCCGGAATGGAAGGCCAACTTACCCAACACACCACTGGCTATGGCTTGTAGGATTGTAAGGGGAGGGAGCTTGTTGATAAGACAAGCCGCGCCGACATCGATACTACCCGCAATGAATCCCCCGAGCAGCACCGGGCGGACGTATCGTCGAGCTTGCGTCATTGTGGCGACTCCCGGTAAAACCAACTGACGGTCGGTAATACTAGAGACTACCGGTCGGTATTTCAACTGGTTGTCGTCGCCCTTGTCCCATGCGCAGGAATGAGACGGCGCCCCTCGTGCAGAGTGTCGAGGTAGGCACAGATGACATCTGAATCAAAGAGAGGCTCGAGGTTCGGCCGGGGAATGCGTCTGATATAGCAATTTCACAGTCGCGCCTCGCGGAGAATCGGTGACATCGGGGAGCCGTGCGAGAGGTGTACGATATGCCGCATGCCTACGCAAGCAGAACGTCGAGAAGCGACGATGCGCGCCATTGAAAAGGCTGCGCAGCAATTGTTCGAGACTCGCGGTTTCGCCGATACGACAGTCGACGACATCGTCTCGAGGGCGGGTGTGGCAAAGGGTGCGTTCTACCATCACTACCCTTCAAAAGAAATCGTGTTCGTGAATGTGTTGGAAATGATCCAGGCGAGCCTCGCCCGAGAGGTGGCCGCAGTCTCCGCCAAGGCGGATACCCCGGTAGATAGGCTCCGCCTGGGGTTAGGTGCCTACGTAGAGGCCTGCCAACGGCCTCGCGTCAGAAAGGTACTGCTCCTTGATGGGCCGAGCGTTCTCGGCTGGCAACGATGGCGTGAAATCGACGACAAGTACTTCGGTAAGATGACTCAGCGTACGGTTGCCGCCGCGCTGGGACCGAGTGCCGGCCCGCTTCACGTGTCGGCGGTCGCCGCACTGATTTCCGGTGCATTTGCAGAAGCCGCCATGCTTTCAGTGTCCAGTGCCGCCTCGGCATTTGCCCCGAAGGATCTGCGTGCTGCTATGGACGTACTGCTGGCCGGCCTCGGGCGCTGCCGCCGCGTTTGAGAGTGGCCCAACCATTTCATTCGAAAGTGGCCCTTCAGGATTCGAGGCAAAACCGATAACTTTCATCGGGGCGCTCACGAGAGAGTTGCGTGGCCGTGGTATGAGTTGAGTCTAGTCCTGGGGGCAACGATGAAATCGCTTCAGCGTGTAGGAGCCGCTTGTCTATTGAGCGTGCTCGCGCTTCTCCTGCAGTCGGCAGCCGCATACGAAACGGAGTCTCAGCATCGGGGGGCAATGCGAGACGGGCAACACGACTTTGACTTCAGCATTGGTACTTGGAAGACGCATATATCGCGCCTGCAGAACCCGCTGACGGGTTCCACCACGTGGGTCGAATATGACGGTATTTCGGTCGTGCGAGAGATCTTGAATGGCCACGCCAATCTGTTCGAGCTCACGGCCGACGGGCCGGCAGGGCATATCGAAGGTGTTGGCTTACGTCTCTACAATCCCCAATCTCATCAATGGAGCCTCAATTGGGCCAATGGCAAGACGGGCATTCTGGGCGTACCCACCATAGGGGAATTTGAAAATGGCCGTGGCGTATTTGTCGACCAGGAAACATTTAACGACAGAGTGATTCTTGTTCGAAACAGTTTCATGGGCATCACGCCGGATTCGGCGCGTTTCGAACAGACATTCTCGGATGATGAAGGCAAGACCTGGGAAACGAATTGGGTGATGACATTCAAACGATCGAAAGCAGCCGATAAACCGCCGCGCTGACTGCGGCCACGTTCCAATCCGGCCTAGTCATGGGTGTTGCCTGCAAAGAGCTTGTTCAACGCGCCGTACTCTTCCACCGCGCCGAACATCTCGTCCATTGCGCCCGCGAGGAAGCCGGCCGCCAGACGATGGGCGCAATGGAGCGCCGCCTGCGCGATCGCGGAGCCCGCGCTCACCCGCCGAACACCATAGTTCCGAAGCGCTTCGACCGACGGCAGGCCGGGGACGGCCATGACATTGAGCGGCATCGGCTTGATCGCTGCCGCAATCGCCGCCATGGCGCCACCTTCCGAGAGCCCCGGAACAAACAGGCCGTCGCATCCGGCGATTCGATAGCGTGCGGCCCTGTCGATGACCTCCTCGGCTGCGGCATCTCCGCAAGCGATGCCGCGCAGGTAAACATCCGTGCGTGCATTGACAAATAGGTCGACCCCGGAATGCGCCGCGCTCTCTCGGACCGCCTCGATCTTCTTGCACAGAAGATCCGGCGAGTCGGCGCCGTCTTCGATGTTGATGCCCACGGCGCCGACCTGCAGGATATCGACGGCGAGCCGTGCCACCGCGCGCGCATCATCCGAATAGCCGGCCTCGATGTCGACGCTGAGCGGCACCCGAATTGCGCGAACGATGTCGCGAGTCGCGGCAATCAGTCGATCGCCCGGGAGTGCATTGCCGTCGGGATACCCGCGCGACCACGCAAGTCCCGCGCTGGTCGTCGCAATCGCCTTCGCTCCCAAGCTTTCGATCAGGCGCGCGCTGCCTGCATCCCAGGCATTGGGCAGCATGAGTAGACCGGGACCTGCATGCAGGGTTCTGAAAACGAGCGCCGACATGGTTAAATTTCCACCCAGAACGCCTTAAGTTCCTTGTTGAACTCTCCGGACCGCTCTTCCGGAAAGAAGATCCGGGCAGACTTGAATTCCACACGCCTCTTCGTTCCGGGAATTGCCTTTTCCAGCCAATGGGCCCACTTCAGATCGAAGAAAATATCGTCTGTGCCCCATGCAATCAGGGTAGGGGCTCGTAGGAGTCTGAGTGCCTTCTCGATGTCGACGGTGTGGCGGCAGTCGAACGCGCCCACGAACCGCTCCAGGTCCTGTGTACGCCGCGGCGAGCGGATATGCGGCCGCAAGAAAGCCTCGATCGTGTCGTCTGAAACAGCCTCCGGCCGTTCGTAGGCCGGGCCCAGCGCCTGAGGCGAGCGGTAGAGAGCTTTGTCGGCGAGCATGGCGTTGAGGGTCCTGGCCAAACCGCCGGCGGCGACCATGGCGACAAAGGGCTTGAATGCCTCGGGCGGCCAGTTGTCGTGCGCGTCGCAATTGGTGAGCGCAAGGCTGCGAACACGCTTCGGGTGCAGTGCCGAGAATATCTGGCAGATGCCGCCGCCGCTGTCGTTGCCGACCAAGTCCACCTGGTCGATCTTCAGCGCATCCAGAAACTGAGCCAGCATGTGGGCATTGGCCGTTACGGAGACGTCCTGATCGGCGGCTGCTTCCGTGTGGCCGTGCGCCAGCAGGTCCACCGCTATGCAGCGCCTGAGATCGCCGAACTCGGCAAGCTGGTGCCTCCAAAGATAGCCATTGAGCAGCACCCCATGCACGAACAACGCCACCGGCCCGCTGCCGCGCTCGACGTAGCTGATGCGTCCGGACGGCGTTTCCACCCGGCGTTGGGCAGCGAAGAAATCTTTGCCGTTCATGATTTCTGACTCGAGCCGGCGGCTTCGCCCAGCTTCCGTGCACACTCATCGCAGCAGACTTCAACAACCCGCGATCCGATCTTGACCTTGATGGCAGTCTCATCGAGCTTGCAATCGCAGGCAGCACAGGTGTGTTCGCTCATGAAAGTCTCCTTTGGCAGCGCATTACGGGCATGCACAGGAGACCATCTCTGGTCTGCGATCGCTGTCGAAATCTTTAGCGGTTTCTAAGAGCGCCGGGCGGACTGCTTGAAGGTCGTCGGTGATCGGCCATAGGTCTGGCGGAAAGCCGCAGCGAAATGGCTGTGGCTGGAAAAGCCCAACTCCGCGGCCAATGCAGACAAATCGTCGTACTGTGCAATCAGATCCAGCGCTCGCGCGAGGCGCAGCCGCAGATGATAGCGATATAGGGGAATGCCTTCGACCTGTTGAAACACCTGCGTCAGGTATACCGGCGATCCGCGGATTTCCGCTGCGATGTCCGCAAGTGTCCAGCGCCGGGAAAGATCGCCGGCCAACAGAACCTTGACACGGTCCGCGAGCCGGCGGCGTGCATGAGTCGCTCCGGGCGCGTGCGAGGTGCGAGGTCCGAGGCTGCGGCACACCAAGGTCAGCAGCAGGCCTTCGGCCTCCAGCGGCTCAATGGTCCCATTCTCCAGGCTATGCCGAAGCAGCGCGACCAAGGCCTGTGCGCGCGGGTCGATGCGCTGATACTGGCGACGGAATCCGAGTTTTCCACCGTCATTCAAAAGAGAGCGGGGCGCCAGTTCACTCAGGACGGATTCCGACAGGCTTAGGGATAGACTTGAATCGCCTCCTGTGAGCGGATGGCTGACCTGATAACCTTCGCCGGCATTGAAGAAAAGTATGTGGTTGGCATCTGCGACAGCTTGATCGCTGCCGACGTGCCGCACGTAAACGCCGCGATACGGAAATACAAGATGCGTGGTCGAAACACACTCTTCCATGCTTCGATGCCGGCACTTGCCGCCGCAGCGGATGTTTCGCAACACCACGGTTTGCGTGTCGAGCAGGTGCGTGACTTCGAATGTCGATGGGGCCGCCATGGCGTGAGATTACACCCAACGTGCATTGGGCGTGCCGTGAGGGATAATGTTAGAATCGCGACGCGTTCGGTGCCGACCCGTCCTTCGGGTTGGAGAATTGGGAAGTCGGTGAGATACCGACACTGCCCCCGCAACGGCAATATCTGCAACACCAATGCCTTCGAGGCTGACGACCCAAGGACACACAAGGCCGTGCGGGCCATGTTCGAGGAGCAAATCGGTTGGGCCGCCGAGGAGGGCGCGGATTTTCTCATTGCGGAAACCATCGATTGGTACGGCGAGGCGGCGGGAGCCGATGTGGTCGGACTCAATTGCCAGCGCGGCCCCAAGACATTGATGCCGGTGGTGCGGAAGGTACGGCAGGCGGTTGCGTGTCACGTTGCATCCTTGCCGGTACCTTACCGGACGACCGATGCCGAGCCGACGTTTCAGTCCCTCACCGACCGGGCGTGCGCCTGCATTCCTGGCAACCGGCCCTTCCCAACGGCGCTCGATCCGTTCACCTGCAATCGCTATGAATGTGCCGAATATGCCCGCGAGGCGCACGACATGGGCGTTCACTATATCGGACTCTGTTGCGGTGCCGCCCCGCACCATATCCGGGCGGTAGCCGAAGCGCTCGGCCGGACGGTGCCGGGTAGCCGCTACTCGCCGGACATGTCGAAACATGCCTTCTTTGGAACTGACGCGACGGTTCCGGACAAATACAAGGATCGTAAAGTTGAGATTTGACGCTACGGTGCATCCCAGTAGGCGGGGTCCCCGATCGACTGCCGGAGCCAGGCAGTTAGAGCGCGAATCTTCCCGGAGGAGCGCAGATGCTCGGGGTAACCGATATAGATCGTCGCTCCTTCTGCTTCAGCTCCGACGTTCAGAATCTTGAGCGTTCGTTTCTTCAGCGGGGCCTCGAGCAGGAAAGTCGCTAACAAGGTAATGCCCAGTCCCGCAACGGCCGCATCGCGCATGAGCAACCCGTTGTTGACGCGCAGTGCGACCTGCGGCCGTGCAATCACCCATTTGCGGCCCACCCTAAAGCGCCAGTCCGCGGCGCCACGATTCCCGTAGATGATGCCCCGGTGTTGCCCGAGGTCTTGAATCGAAGCGGGGGTGCCGGAGCGCCTCAGGTAATCGGCGGATGCCACCAACACGCGTTTGCTGGCGGCGAGGCGCTTCACGATGATCCGGTCATCGTTCACCGGACCGTGGCGCACAATCGCGTCGAAGCCCTCACCGATGACGTCCACGAATCGGTCATCGAGTTCCAGCGTCAACTCGATTCCGGGGTACCTTGCGAGAAAGCCGAACAATGCCTGCCCGAGGTGCAGGGTTCCGAAGCTCACGGGAGCAGAGATGCGCAGAGGGCCGGTGAGGGCGCCCCGCCGCTCTTTGAGTTCAGAGGCGGCATTCTCCACGGTTCGCATGATCTGCTTGGCGTGTTCGTAGAATGTCTTGCCGTCATCCGTCAATGACAGACTGCGGGTCGTTCGACGCACGAGTCTCGTACCCACGACGCGCTCCAACTCCGTGAGGCGCTCGCTGACAACCGACTTCGATAGCGCTAAACGCCGCGCGGCGCCCGTAATGGAGCCGGCCTCCACGATGGCAGAGAAGGCGGCGATCGATTCGAGCTTGAGCATTGTTAGGTTTTTCCGAAATCTGGATCGCCTGATTATCGGCTATCGCTCATCCCCTTTGGAAACTATAGTGCGGGCCACGATAGACCGGTAACGGTTGAATTGGAGGATTTCATGTTCAAGTATCTGTTGGCCCTCGCGGCCGCGGCTGTTCTCGTCACTCCGACTTTTGCGCGTATCGAAGCATTTCCAAGATCTTTCCATACGCAAATGGTGCAGACCAACGGCACGACTCTTCTTGTGCGCGTCGGCGGCCAAGGGCCGGCGGTCATTCTGTTGCACGGCTTTGGAGATACGGGAGACATGTGGGCACCATTGGCGGCGGTATTGGTAAAGGACCATACAGTCATCGTGCCTGACCTTCGCGGCATGGGCCTGTCGGCGCATCCTGATTCCGGCTACAGCAAGAAGAATCAGGCCCTCGATATCGCAGGCGTGATGGATGTGCTGAAGGTGAACAGCGCCGATCTCGTCACCCACGACATCGGCAATATGGTCGGCTATGCGCTGGCGGCGCAGTTTCCGCAGCGAATTACACGGTGGGTGGCCATCGATGCGCCCCTGCCCGGTATCGGCAATTGGGATAGTATTCTCCGAAGTCCTTTATTGTGGCACTTCAACTTCCGCGGTCCCGACGAAGAGCGGCTGGTACGCGGACGGGAGCGCATTTATCTCGACCGCTTCTATAATGAGCTATCGGCCGATCCGAAAGCCATCGATACAAAGACCCGCGATCACTATGCTGCGCTCTATGCGAAACCGCATGCCATGCACGACGCCTTTGAGCAGTTTGGCGCGTTTTCCCAAGATGCCGTCGACAACAAGGCGCTGCTGGCCCTTGGAGGCAAGCTGACGATGCCGGTGCTCGGCGTCGGAGGGGAGAAGTCATTCGGCCCCGGGATGGCAGATGAATTGCGGTTTGTCGCAACCAATGTCGGCAGCGGGATCGTTCCTCACTCCGGTCACTGGATCATGGAGGAGAATCCGCAGGCAACGGTCAACATCGTCACGGAGTTCCTCGCCAAATGAAAACGCGCATCACCACACTGTCACTGGGTCTGCTGTTCACCGCGGCCTATGCTGCGCCCTTGCTCTCTTCTCAGGTGCGTCTCACGCCGAGTGAGATCGACTCGATGCCGGCGCACGATGCGGGGGCAGGCACTTCGGGGGTCGCCGGCATTCGCACCACCGTGATCGCGGGGGACCCGACCCGGGACGGCCCCTATACAATCCGGCTAAGCGTTCCGGCAAACACCAAGATCCAGGCACATTCCCACCGCGACGATCGCACTGCCATCGTGATTTCCGGCACGTGGTACTTCGGCTACGGTCAAGCCGCGAGCGCCGCGGCCGAAAAGACTCTGCCCCCCGGAAGTTTCTATACCGAACCGGGTGGCGTTGCGCACTTCGCGGAGACCAAGGCGGATCCTGTGGTCGTCTACGTCACCGGAAACGGCCCCACCGACACCGTTTACGTCAAGTGACCTAGATCACTTTCAGGCATAGGCGGACAGTGTCAGCGTCCCCTGTTCCCGGGATTGGCCGTGCACCAAGCGAATTCGCGAAACCGCGCATCGCATTGTTGTCCTTCAGCACGTCACCGCATAAGTGACGGACCCCCGCGAATCGGGCAAATCGCACCAAGGTGCGCATGAGAGATGTTCCCAGGCCGACGCTGCGCCAACCATCGGCCACTACGAGCGCGAATTCTGCGGAATCGTAATTCTTGTCGCGAATATAACGCGCGTCCCCGACGAGTGACCGAGACGGATCGACGTCCGTGCCGCGAGTCTCAGCGACGAAGGCGACGTGACTGCGGTGGTCGATTGCGGTGAACGTGCGTGGCGCGTGCTACTGACGCCGATGACGCCGACGGCGTCCTGCAGCTGCTGCACGGCACTGTCGGCGCTTCGAAACAGTCGCTCAGCGGCGGGCGTGAAGGTGATCGAGCGATGTCCACGGGTAAAGAGCCGGGTTCCCAGCATGCGTTCCAACGATCGGATTTGACGACTGACGGCCGATTGAGTGATGCAAAGATCCTGCGCCGCCAACGTGACAGCTTTCCGCGAATTTCGCAACGGAGGGGGTGGGTTGACCGTTGGTAATGTGTCGGTGCGCGGGGAGTCATTGTGAGGACGCGTACACAAGGGCGTCGTCCAGCCGATCATTGCCCCAGAACATCTCCGGCCCAACGAAGAACGTGGGGGCGCCGAATATGCCTTTGGTACGCGCCTCCTCCGTTTGACCCCTCAAGGAAGCCTTGGTGGAGTCCGCTTGGGCTTTGGCCAGAACGTCTGCAGCAGGAAGGCCTAACTCCTCCAATATCGGAGTCATGTGATTGGGCAGATTGATATCTTTGTCCTGTACGAAGTTCAGCTCCATTACGCGACGGCAGAAAGCCCCGATCCACGGTTGGTCGGCACCCAGCAGCGCGATTCTCAAGGGTAGGACTCCGATCCGCGGAAACGTGGTTGGTTGGACCCAGCCTAGCCCATACTTGCGGCATTGACGCATCATGTCCTGCCACACATAGGCACCCTTCTCTTTTTGCAGGACGAAGGGTGAGTTCTCCATTCCCAGAGCGCGGAAGATCGGTCCGAGCAGAAAGGGCCTCCAAACAATCCTTACCCCGTGTCGCTTCGCCTCTGCCTCAATCCGCATGACGCTGAGATAGCTGTAGTTGCTGGCGAACTCGAACCAGAATTCGATTTCCGTCGAATGAACGATCTCGGTTCGCGCAATCACGAGACTTCTCTATGCAAGACCAAGCTTCCCGGCTCTTTGCTATCGTCCATGTTCCATTGCAGCATTGCGGCCGAAATCCCAATGACGATCAGGGCCGTCCACGCTGTGTTGAAGGACCCGGTGAGATCGAATGACAACCCACCCGCCCAGGCCCCGATGAAGGAGCCCACTTGGTGGCTGAAGAACGTCAATCCGAACAAGGTGTTGAAGTAACGCATCCCGAACAAATTCCCGATCAAGCTGCTGACCAAGGGCACAACGCCGAGCCACAAGAACCCCATCGTTGCGGCAAATGCCAGGGTTGACGCTTGGGTAACGGGCAACGCGAGAAATACCAGGATTGTCGCCGTGCGTGAGAGGTAGATGAAGGACAGGAGCCGCTTCTGGCTGAACGTCCCGCCCAGTCGGCCGAAAACATAAGACCCCACGGCGTTGCCCAAACCGATCAACCCCAACGCCGTCGCACTCGTTCCCGGCGAGACTCCGCAGATTACTAGGTATTGGGGCAGGTAGGCAGTTATGAACATCAGTTGAAAGCCGCAGGCGAAGAAAGCTGCCGACATCGCCAGGTAGCCCCTATGCGACATGGCGCGTCGCAGTATCTCTGCCGTCGAACCAGTTTCCTGCGTGCCGGCCTGTGGGTTGGAGGAGCGGCTCCCCATAGCGATTGCGATGAATGCCATAGCCGCCGCCACGGCAACGAAAACCAACAGTGCGTTTCGCCATCCAAAATCTGCGATCAGCACTTGGCCGAGAGGCGCAAGAATGAGAGTGCCGAGGGACCCTGCCGCCGATACGAGCCCAACAGTCTGGCTGCGTTTTTCGGGCGATACGGCTCGAGATACCGTTCCGACGAGAACGCCAAATCCTGTACCTGCGACTCCAAGGCCGGCAATCAGTCCACCCCCGAGATCAAATCCCATGGCAGATTGGGACAACGCCATGATTAGCAGTCCATTGAGAAGCAGAAAGACCAATGTCGGCCCTTATCGGCGGCAGGAAAAGACCCATGCATTGGCGAATGCCCATACAGATCGACAGGATGGCCGCGGCGGCGATGATGATTGTCGTCGTATGTAAAGAAGGCGGCCCAGGGTTGGGATGGGCGGCAGGCTTGATCACGGCTATCTCCCGAATTCTCAAGCCGATTCAATTCGATTGCATAGGCTCACTCAAGCGACTTTTTCGCCGGCACCGCATGACGCTACGGAATGTGAAGAAACCCCGTCATTCCGCGATGCTTGCAGCGCCGTTTTCGAAGGCCGCAACGAGCCGCGCGCCGGCGGGCGCAAAGTCCGTGTGTTCCTTCGAATACCGGCGCACGTCTTTGATGACGCGTTTGACCCCGGCTACTACGCGATCCAGCACTTCGAGTGTTTTCGCCTTGTTCAAGCCGCAAGCGGAATGCGCGAAGGCGGCCAGCCGCTTACGGTCGGGAAAGGTTTTCGAGTCGCTCAGCGTCAATGCGAGGACATCGCGGGGTTGATACAGCGTCGTGCAAACGAGGTCGTAGCTGGGCGCGAGGCGGGTAGGAGCTTCGGGGTTTTCGTACAGAACCGCGAAATTCTTTAGATGTGCGTCGCCATTGCCGATGGCACAAGAGAGCGCAATGGTTGCAAATAATTGTTCGAGCGCCTCCTTTTGGTTCTCCAGGGAGACAAATTGTGTAATGCGTTCCGCGATGCCCTCATACGATCCGCTGTAGCGCCCGTGCGCCCGTAGGCCATTCAACACGCAAAAGTCCTCGCACCCTAGGTAGCGGCCGTCGGAGCGCAAATCGAATCTTGCGGCAACCAGGATGCGGCGATTGTCCGACAGCTGCAGCGACGGTACGGCAATGCCGGCGTGCAGCGCTGCGTGCGTGCAGAAGTATTCATTCGCCGCGAGCTCCGGATACTCGTTTGGATCGAAGGACTTTACGATATGGGTGGCCGCACGATGCGAAAGGCGCGGCAGCGGAGCTCCAGCCTCGCGCACCAGGACTTTGGGTTGGATGCCCGAGATTCCGGAGTGCTCCGCATAGCGCCGAAGCAAATCGGTGAATAAGTCCTCAGCACCGGCATACGTCAACAGGTCTGAGAGATTCTGTTCGGGAATGTCCGCCGGAGCAGTGCCCGATGCCGTGAAACGAAGTCGACCAATCTGGGATTGGCCGACGATGGCGAGCAGGTCAAGGCTATCGAAATTGGGGACGAGCTTGGCAAATTGCGTGCGAAGCCGTTCAAGCAGGGCTCCTTCGGGTAGATTCATCTCGAAGATCGGAAGTAAACCATTCATCGAGTCGTACTGGTCGCGTACTACGGGCATCGTCAGAGAAACGGCGCCCTCATCGCCGCAGTCTGGGGCATAGCCAAAGAGAAAAGCGTCCTCTTCGTTTTGGCTGCGGGCGAGGGTGCCGGCTACGCATTCGCCCGCGTAGACGTCAAGCTTTGAACTTGTTTGCACGTTGCTCCGCTCTCAGCTCCTGCAGTGTGGGGCGCCGGCGCTGCGGCCCCACGTGGATATCAAGACCGATAGCGGCGCATAGAGCTGCCAGTTTGCGCACCCCGATCTCCTGGATGGTGCCGTTCTCGATCGCTGAGATGGTGGCTCTACTCATGCCGAGCGAGGCTGCGAGATCGGCTTGCGTGCGCCCCGCAATGCGTCGGGCCTCGCGAATAGCGGTGCCTATGGTCTTCAGATGCATTGTATATAGTGCAAATTTGGAAAATATAGGTGAAATGCATCATATACGATGCAAAGAGTAACCACAACAGGGCTCTGGTGCGCGAAGCACCTGGGCCAAATGGAGCTCGAGTCTCTCGACTATGGGGTCACTGACTCTCTTGTACGACCCGCCCGTTGAGCGGCTGAATCGGCCGGACGTCGTGTGGATAGAGCTTGGCAAACGCTTCGATCTGCTTGGCAGAGATTTCCACCGGAGTCTTCAGCACATACCACCTGACGTCCTCCGTGCATGGCGGGGCCGTTACCGACCCCATGTAGGTGTAATAAGCGAGATCCCGGGGCAGTAGACCGCCGGGATTGATTGCGACGCCGGCGATTTCTTCCTCCTGATGGGAGAAATCAGGCAATACCTTGCTCTCTGCCTTCGGCATATGTTCCCAGACCCGGCGAATGGTCGTGTTCGCTCTGCCTGCCTTGAGAAGTGCTGCGACTCCGACCACCGTGCCGTCGGTGGATTGATACATGAGGTGCGCCACCATGTCGAAGGCCTTGCCATGCACCTGCTCTTCACTCGGACGGTGAAAATGGAATTGCGTGAGCTGGAAACGACTGCTTCCTACGATCAGCAAGCTCCCGGTTCCCGGAGCGTCGTGATAGTTCACGCGGATTGTGTGCCCGTTGTTAACCAGATATTTGAGCGGGCCGGTCTTGGAATCGAATCGTAGAGCCGGGAGTTGAGCTTTCTCCGCGCTTTGAATATCGATCGGAGATTGTTCCTTGCCGGCGTTGCAAGCCGCGTACGCCGGATCAAGATCGCTCCAATGGTCAGCGCCCGTGGGTCCTTCGTATTCCCAAGGGGTCCTCCACTGTGCTTGTGAATTCGTAGGGAGCGCAACCGCTGCTGCGGCCAGCAGTACGATCGGAATCCAACTGTGCGGTGTCGTCGGATGCATTTTCACTTCCTCGAAGGTACCGCCTCCGCCAACAACGCCAGCGCCTTGTACAGATCCTGCGTCCCGGATTCCTCGCCCTTGAAATGTCCGAGCCGCACGACCACCAGGTCATGCGAGGGGATGATCATGGTGAACTGGCCGCCCGCGCCGGCCATGTAGTAGCTGTCCTTGGGTATGGGAATGGCGCCGTCGCCGTTGATCCAGAAGAATCCGCCATAGATCGGCCGGCCGTCGGCCACCCACGCCGGCGCCAGGGTGCTCACGAACTGGGTGTATCCGGACGGCAGGATTCGCTCACCGTTCCATACGCCGTCCTGAAGATAGAGATTTCCCAGACGCGCCCAGTCGCGTGCGCACGCCAGATCGTAGCCCTGCGTGAGTAGATTTCCGAAGGGATCGGTTTCGATCACCATGCTGCGCACGCCGATCTTGTCGAACAGCGCACGCTGCGGAAATGTCGGGTAGTCCTCGCCGCGCCGCTCGACGGCAAGACGAACGAGATAGTTGACGAGCACGGGGTCGGTGTTGCGGTAGCGGCCCACGGTGTTGGGAGGCCATTCCAAGGGGCGGGTCGCGGCATAGTGAAAGGAGTTGACGCTGCCGGTGTACAGGAAAAGATGGTCCGGGTAGGGTCCCGTGGCATCGTAGTCAGGATCGTACGGTGCGCGGATGCGCAGCCCGCTCGACATGCGCAGAAGATCGGCGATGCGGATTTTGGCGCGCGGATCGCCCGGCGTCTGCCATTCGGGAACCGGTGCCGGTTGCCATAGATCGTACGCTCCCTGCCGGATGAGCACTCCCATGAGCGCGGCCGTTACGCTCTTGCCCATGGACCAACTCTCGAGCGGCGTGTGCGCGGTGATGCCCTTGGCATAGCGTTCGCCGATGATGCGGCCGCGCCAGGTCACGACCACCGCGGCCGTCATTCCGGCGGGCGAGGCGAAGGCTGCGTCCAAGGCCCGATTCACTTTGGCGGTATCCACTCCCGTGGGGATGTCCCCGGCGATCTTGTCGCCCGTGGGCCACGCCTGCGTCGCAGCGTCGGGAAGCGTCGTGGGGATCGGCCGCGGTGTGAAGGCGAGTTGGGTGGTTCCGATGGGAAAGGTCACGCAGCCCTGATCCCCCACATACTTGGCCACACGCACCGAACCTCCCGGTACCGCCACGCTCACGGTCTTGGCCGCACGGTCGACAACGGGCTTACCGAGCTTCGCGCGCTGCTCATAGGGTGCGGTGAAGTAGCCGACATTCTCGGCCGCGAAATCCGGGTCGAGCCCGGTAATGAACACGGCGGAGCACATGACTTGCGCGAATCCGGCGGCGTGATGATCGAGAGGATTGCCCGGGGGCGGAACGTAGCGAGTCGGGAGCTCCAGTGCCTTGTCGCGGGCCAGCATGGCGGTGAGCGATGAGGGATCGGCCATGGACACCAAGTTGCCTCCCAGTGCGAGCGATCCGACCAGAGCCAGCCTCGCGGCGCGGACGAATGACAAAATTCCTTCTCCCGTAAGGTCAGCGCCCCAACTTTTTCGCCAGGTGCGCGCGCAGGCCGGCGAGCTGTTCCGCCGACAGGGTTCCCAGCATACCGCGCCGTTGCTCGGGAATGTGCGCCGTCGCGCCCGGGTCGTCGCCGAACACATACTGCTCGAAAAAGGCACCCCAGGCGCGCCGCGTCGCGGGCGGCAGGGCGCGGATGCTGAGTATCCCGTGCAGCAATACCTCGAAGGCCGAATCCGCGAGCGCGCCGTCGCCGGCCTTGTCATGCCACCAGTAGTTCACGAGCACGTTGAAGCGCTCGAGGGACTCGACGTGGTGCCACCAGAGCGGTGGAATGAATACCGCGTCTCCCGGCCCCACCTCGGCCACGTAGGCCGCCGCCAGTGCCTCGCGAAACTTAGGATACCGCGCAAAGTCGGGATTGCGCAGCGATACCAGGCTCATCGGTGCTCCCGTGGGTGCAAAGTCCAGCGGACCGATGTAAAGGTTTGTTATCTGCTCGGGAGGAAACAACGTGAAACGGCGGCGCCCCGCCACGACGCAGCCGATGTTGTTCCACTCATCGACGTGGGTGGGAGTGGTGATTTGATTGCCCAGCCAGATCCGCGGCAGCACGTTGGCATCGACGATGCTCAAGCGATTCTCTTCGGCAAAGCCCGGCAGGCAGTCTCTGATGAGCGCGCTCTGCGCCGCGACGGCCGGCGACTTGGGGAATTGGGCATAGCGCAGGACTTGCTCGGCAACGGCCGCCAGCGGCAGGCGGTTGCGCAGGAAGTTGAATCCCGTCATGTCCTCGTTATAGAAAAGCTGGCCGTCGATTTCCGGCGCGGTAAGCAGCGCGTCCACCGCTTTGCCGCTGTCGAAGCGGCTGAGGTAGCGGACCAGGGCCGCCGGCGAGTCCAGGGCCTGCTTCACGGCGGGCCAATCCCGAACGAAGCCGCGCAGAATCACCGGTCGCTTGTCGGAGAGCACATCGCGCCGAATGGCCGCGGCGTCGAGTCCCGACAGCTCGACAATGGGCCGTAGTGCCGGCGCGGCAGTCACCAAAAGTACACCTGCAGGCTGTCGCCCCTGCGGCGCGGCGGGATGTTCTCGAGCACTTCGCGATGGTCGCGGTAATTGAGGGAACTGCGCTCCAGCAGGTTGTCGATGTCGCCCATCCGATACTTGGCTTCCTTACCCTGCGGAGCGTGCAAGGTGTCGGGATCCGGAAAGATGCCCATGCCCGCCATGATGGAATACCAGGAGAATACAGGGTACCCCTTGCCGAGCATCTGCTGACGAACAGGCGGAGCAATCCCCTTTCCGGACATCCACACGTTGAGCAATTGTTTCAGCGGCTCCGACAGACGCAGATTGGCCGCGTTCGCCCGCCAGTACTCGGTGTCGGTGCGGCTGTTCGTCTTGTAGTGAGTGACGATGTAGTCGCGGGTACCTTCGAAGTGCGCATTCACCTGCGCATTGAATTTCTCGTGCGCCGCTTCGCCCAAATCTCCCGCTTCCAGGAACTCGACGAAACTCGCGGCGGTTTGCTGAATGAATAGGAGCGCGGTCGCCTCCAAGGGCTCTATGAATCCCTGCGACAGCCCCACCGCGAGGCAGTTCCTGTTCCAGTGCTGGGTGACCCGTCCAATCTTCATCTTCAGGTGCCGCGCCGGCGTGTCCGATTCCAGCAGCCCCAAGTGTTCGCGCAGTTCCCGCTCTGCCTCGTCCGGCGTGCAGAACTGCGTGCTGTAGACGTATCCATTGCCGAAGCGGTGGGTGAGCGGAATCTTCCAGGCCCAGCCGTGTTTCATGGCGGTGGAAATGGTTTGCGACGGCACGGTATCGCCGATCGGGGTCGGCATCGCGATCGCCGCGTCGTTGAACAGGTTCTCGGCGAAGCTGACGAAGGGGGTTTTCAATGTCTGAGTGATCAATAGGCCCGCGAAGCCGGTGCAGTCGACGAACAGGTCGCCGCCGATGGAGTCACCCTCCCGGATGCTGAGCGACGCGATGGCGCCGCGCTCATCGAGGTTCGCCTGGGTCACGTGGGCGGCGACGTAGCGGACGCCGCGCTGCAGCGCTTTCTTTTTCAGGAACTCACCCAGCAGCACGGAATCGAAGTGGTAGCCGTGCCAGATATCGAAGGGAAAATACTCGGCCGGTTTGGGCGCGAGATGCTTCTCGGCGAGCCGCGAGGCGATGAAGAAACGGTCCGGATGCGCATACACGTCGGCGCTGTTCACTCGGGCGTCGCTATTGTGCACGAACTGGGTCATGGTGAGGTTGTCGAGCATGGACGCGAAGGGGTGAAAGTAGCGCTCGAAGCCCGGCTTGGTCGACCAATGCTCGAAGGAGATGCCGCATTTGTACGTGGCATGACACTCGGGCATCCACTCCGACTCTTCTATTCCCAAGCTGTCGAAAAATCCGCGCAGCCAAGGGGTCGAGCCCTCGCCCACGCCGATGATGCCCACCGCCGGGGACTCGACCACCGTGATCTCGACACCCTGCTCGATCAGCGAGCGGGCCAGCGTCAGTGCCGTCATCCATCCAGCCGAGCCGCCGCCCACCACGACGATGCGGCGCACCGTCGGCGGCAACGCGGAGCGGCGGGAGGGGAGGGGCGCCGCGTTGGCGTCGCAGTTGTTGTACAGAGTGGCGGTGACACTCATAACAGTCGGCGCAGAGGCTCGCTCCAATTCTCGACGGGGCCGGCCACCAGTACCTGGATCTGGTCGGCGGCCGAGCGCGCGATTCCACGCAGGCCGAGTTTGCTCAAGGCGGACTCATCGATCTTTTCAGGCCGTGCGGCGCGGATCAACAGCCGCCCGGAGGAGGTCGCAAGATCGGCCACATTGTCGCGGCCGCCGAGCGCAGCCAAGAGTCCCGGCGCATCAACGGCCGGCGCATCAACGGCGGACGGAGCGCTCGCCGGGGCGGGCGGCGGCGCGGGTGCGGGGGCGAGTGTCGGGACGGGTGCCGCGCCCGGCGCCGCTCGCAGCGCTGCGCGAATCTCGCCGGCGACTTGATCGGCGACGGGCCCCAAGACCACCTGCAATCCATTCGCGTCGGTGCGAATGACGCCTTGCGCACCGAGGTGCTTGAGCGCCGCCTCGTCCACGGCCTTGTTGTCGACCAGAACCAGCCGCAGCCGGGTGGTGCACGCCTCCACTTCGGTGAGATTCTGCGCGCCGCCGAGAGCGGTCACGAAGGCAGGGGCGCGCGGGCCGTGGGGAGCCTGAAGCGACTGTTCGGTCACCGTACCGGGGGGTTCGCGTCCGGGCGTCGCGAGATTCAGCCACACGATGGTGACTCGAAACACGACGTAGTAGAGGAGAAAGTAGGCGGCGCCGATGGGCAGCAGCAACAGGGGTTTTTGCGCGTGGCTGTAGTTCAGCACATAGTCGAACAGCCCGGCCGAGAAGCTGAATCCGAGACGCACTCCGAAGAAGTTCATGATGACCATGGCGAGACCGGTCGCCACCGCATGCAGTGCATAGAGCACGGGCGCCAGGAACATGAACGTGAATTCTATTGGCTCGGTCACACCCGTGAGGAACGAGGTCAGAGCGAGCGACAGCAGCAGGCCTCCCACCCGGGCGCGGCGCTCGGGCCGCGCCGTGTGATACATGGCGAGGCAGGCGCCCGGCAGTCCGAACATCATGACGGGAAAGAAGCCCGACATGAAGGCACCGGCCGTGGGGTCGCCGGCAAAGAACCGATGCAAATCGCCGGTGGCGCCGTGGTAATCGCCGATGATGAACCAGGCCACATTGTTCAGAATGTGGTGCAGCCCGGTGATGATCAACAGCCGATTGAGCAGCCCGTAGGCAAACATGCCGAAGTAGCCTGCGCCCAGGATGGCGTGGCTCATGGTGTCCATGCCGTGTTCGATGGGCGGCCACGCGTAGCCCAAGACGGCCGCTACGCCTAAGCCCGCGAGGCCGCTCACGATGGGCACGAAGCGCCTGCCGCTGAAAAAGCTCAGGTAGTTCGGCAGGGTGATCTCGCCGAAGTGGTTATAGCTGAAGCCGGCAATGATGCCGGACAAGAGTCCGATCGGAATGCTGAGCTTGGTCAGGGCGGCGGCAGGCGCTCCCGACAGAGATTCGAGCGCATGCGTGGTCACCAGATATCCCACGAGTGCGGCGAGGCCGCCTGCGCCATGGTTCTCGCGGGCGAGGCCGACGCCGACACCTACGGCAAACAGCAGGCCGAGGTTTGAGAATATTGCATCGCCTGCCGCCGCCATCGCGGCCCAGCCTAGAAGGTCGGGTTGTCCTACGCGGAGTAGTAGCCCCGCGATGGGCAGCACGGCGATGGGCAGCATCATTGCCCGTCCCAATTGCTGCAAGCCTGCAACGTGTCTCTTCATAACGGAACTCCCAAGGAACCCATTGCCTGCGTCACCGCTGAGCGCACCGCGGCGGGGGATGCAAGATCGAGGCAGCGCAGCGCCAATTCGCGGCAGTCACTGATCCGTAGCGCCCGCACCTGGCGCTTGATGGCAGGAATGGCGGCGGGAACCACAGAAAGTTCGCGCACGCCGAGACCCAGCAAAATCGGCACGGCGAAGCGATCCGCCGCCACCCCGCCGCACACGGCGACCAGTTTGCCGGCGGACACACCGGCACTTGCGGTTGCCGCCACGAGCTTCAGCACCGCCGGATGCAAGGCGTCGGTGCGGCCTGCGAGTTCCGGATGGCCGCGATCCATGGCCAGAGTGTACTGCGTGAGATCGTTGCTGCCGATGGACAGAAAATCGACCTCGCGGATCAGGGCGGACGCCATGAGCGCCGCGGCGGGAGTCTCGACCATGGCCCCCAACTCGATGGGACTCCGAGATCCAAGCTCAGCCAGGAGCTCGTCGATCACGGCGCGCACGGCAGTGATTTCCGCGGCGTCGGTGACCATCGGGATGAGAAGCCGCACCAAGCCTGCCGGCTGCACCTTGAGCGCCGCGCGCAGCTGCGTGCGTAACAGATCGGGGCGCGCGAGCGCAGTGCGCACGCCGCGCAAACCCAGCGCCGGGTTCTCCTCCGCGGGCAGCGGCAAGTAGCGCAGCGGCTTGTCGCCGCCCACGTCCATCAAGCGCAGAATCAGCGGCCTGCCCTGAAGCGCCGTAGCGATGCCCTGGTAGGCGGCCAGCTGCTCGCTCTCATCCGGCGCAGTATCCCGATCGATGAACAGAAATTCGGTGCGCAGCAATCCGCAACCCTCGGCGCCGTTGGCGACCGCCGCGTCCGCGTCCTGCACATTGCCGAGGTTTGCGAACACTTCGATGCGGGTGCCGTCGAGCGCGCGGCATTCGGTTTGCGCCTCGGCCTGCGCCTTGGCGCGGCCCATGGCCCGAGACTCAACCGCCGCCCGCGCTGTCGCAACGCCTTCGGCCGTCGGCGCCCACTGCAGTGCGCCGCCATCGGCATCCACGATCACGGTGGCACCGTCGGGAATGTCTCGAATCCCCGCGCCCAAGCCCACCAGCATGGGAATCTCCATGGCCGCCGCCAGGATGGCGACGTGCGATGTGGCGCCGCCGGCACTGAGGCAAATGGCCACCAGCCGCTGCCGGTCGAGCGCGGTCAACTCCGATGGCAGGAGGTCCGCGGCAATGAGCACGGCCTGTTCAGGCAGAGGAAGGTTCATCGGCCGCGCTTCGCCGGCGAGCGCCAGCAGCACGTGCGACTCCACATCCAGCAAATCGTCCGCGCGCTCGCGCAACCGCGAATCATCGAGCGCCTCGAGCGCGGCGATGGAGCGGCGGATGGCCGCGCGCCAGGCGAATCCCGCGCTCTTGCCCGCATCGATGAGTTCATGCGCTGCCTCGTTCAACTGCGGATCGTCGAGAAACTCCAGATGGGCCGCGATGATTTCACCGCGGGTGGCACCGCCCGTGGCGGCCACGCGCTCGAGCCGCGCACGCACATGCGCCCGCGCCTCATCGAGCGCCGAGCTTTCCTGCGCGGGCCCTCTGCCGCCTTCGATGACGTCGATCTCGCGGCGCTCGATTCGAGTGGCGCGGCCCACCGCGAAACCGGCGACGGCGGCAACACCCAAGAGAACACCCTGACGCGGAGCGGAGCTCGGGCTCGCACTCGCGGCGAGTTCCGATACTGCCGGGGCGTCACGGGCGGCGGCGCTGCCCCCCTTGTCGCGCGCAGCGTCGTGGCCGGCGGCCGATTCCATTCGCAGCGCCTCTTGTATGCCGGCGAGCATACCGGCGACGGACTGCGCGGCGTCGGCGCCGCTGGCTTCGATGGTCAACTCATCGCCCTGACGCACACCGAGTGCCATGATGGCGACCACGCTGCGTGCATTGGCGCTGCGGCCATGCGCACGGAGCGTGGACGCGGCGCCGAATGCCTTGGCGCGCTGGGCGAGTAGTGCGGCGGGTCGCGCGTGCAGCCCCTGGCGCAGCATCACGATGAGCGTTTGCACCACGGGCGCGCCGGGCGGTGCGGCCGCCCCGGATGGCTGAGTGCTCGCCGTATTTTCAGGGATACCCTCGATCTCGAACAAGAGATCGCCCGCGCAGATCGGGCCGACGGTGTGCCGCCGCACCAGATTCAAGCCGTCCATCGGTGTCACGAGGACGGGCGTCATCAAGCTCTTGGCACCGCGGGCGACCACGTCGAGGTCGAAGCGGATGAGTTCATCGCCCGCGCGGACTTTTGCGCCGGGCCGCACCCGGGCCTCGAATCCGCGGCCGTTCAAGGTGACGGTGTCGATGCCGACGTGAACCAGCACGTCGACGCCGTCGGCGGCGCGGATCGACACGGCATGGGCGCTCGCGGGCAGGGTGACGATTTCGCCCGCGCAGGGTGCAAGCACCACGGCATCGGTGGGGTCGATGGCGAGACCGTCACCTAACATGCGCCCCGCAAATACGGGATCGGGCACCGCGTCGAGCGCGTCGCACCAGCCATCGAAAGGTGAAAAGATCCGAATAGTCGACATTCGCCGTTTACCCTCCGATCTCAACCCAGTCGAGCGCCCACATCGGATCCAGTCGCGGACGCGCGAAGCGCAGGCACAGATCATGCCACCCCGCGAGGGCGGGCAGGCGCTGCGGCGGCAGCGTGGTCACGCCGCGAGTGTCAGACGCCGCCGCTAATGGCAGTAGGACAAGCGGCGGTGTGTCGCAGCCGTCCACATGAATCTCGAGCTCGCCCTGCACCGTGCGTGCGTCGCCCACCCGTATCTTGGCGGCCTCCGCGCCGATTTCATAATTAAACGGCAACGCCGCAACCGCGGCAACGACGAGCGGACCGTTTGACAAGTCGACTTGGGCGTAGATCCAACAGGGGTTCATGATATCGAGGGCGAGAGGCCGCGACTCACCGCCACCTGGGCTGAGCAACAGGCCGATTCCCCCGCTGCATTGCTCGAGATCGTGGCTGTCGCGGCGCAATACCGCCCGGGCGTCGAGGCGCTTCTCCCAGGCGCGCGACACCTCATCGGAGCCGACAAAGGCGGCGGCGCGGACCCGGGTGCCCGGCGGCAGAATCAATGGCGCCGAATAACGCGGAGACTGGGCCGAGGGCTGTGTGCCGTCGAGGGTGTAACGAATGTCGGCGATGGGAGCGGCATCGATTTGCGCTGCGAGCTGGTTCGACAAAGTCAAAGAGAAGCCGCCTGGGGCGGGCGAGACCCGCGCCGCCGGTGCGAACACACTGTCCGCGTAGTTCAAGCCGAAGGCTCGATAGCGCGCGAACATAGGCACGAGGCGCTGCAGGAAATCCGGCCAACGCCGGCGTGCCGCGGGCGACCAGCCCACTTCCGCGAGCGCCGCCGCTCGCGGCAGGGCCATCCATTGCACGCGCTGTTCGGTTTGCATGTGCTCGGTCCAGAGGTTGGCCTGCAGGCCGAGCACATGCGACCGCTCGCCGTTGCTCTGCGACGGATCCTGCGGCTCGAATGTATACACATCTTCGAGCGAGAGTACTTTCAGGCGGCCGGGCGGTTCGTTCGGCAGCGTGCTCTGGCGATGATCGAAGTAGAGGCCGGGATCCGGCGCGAGCACGGAATCGTTGCCTGCCGCGGCCGCGAGATGCGCACCGGAAACTCCGTGCCAGGACATGATGATGGCGTCCTTGCGAAGCCCGGGCTGCAAAATTTCATCCCAACCGACGATTCGACGGCCCCGCGTCGCGAGGTAGGTGCCGATCTTTTGCGTGAAGTAGGCCTGCAGCGCGTCGGGGTCGTGAATCCCCAGCTCCGCCTCGCGCGCGCGAACCTGGGTCGATGAGTTCCACTCGTCCTTCACGGCTTCATCGCCGCCGATGTGAATGATGGGGCTGGGGAAGAGCTGCACCACTTCGGCGAGTACGTCATCCAGAAAACTGAAAGTCGCCGGCTCCAGGTTGAACAGGTGATTCAGCACACCCCAGTTCGGCGAGACCTGCAGTGCCTCGCTGCCCGTGCCCGAGCCCAAAGCCGGGTAGGCGGCGATCGCCGCCGTCGCATGGCCCGGCATGTCGATCTCGGGGACGATTTGCACATGGCGGGTGGCCGCGAAGCGAACTATGTCGCGCACCTCGGCTTGAGTATAGAAGCCGCCGTAGCGCTCGCCGCCCGGCTCGACTCGCCACGCGCCCACCGAAGTCAGCCGTGGATACTTGCGGATCTCGAGCCGCCAGCCCTGATCGTCGGTCAAGTGCCAGTGCAGCACATTGAGCTTGTGCCAGGCCATCCAGTCGATCATGGAGCGAACGAAAGCGGGCGATTGAAAATGCCGCGCCGAATCGAGCATCAGTCCGCGCCAGGCATACACCGGTGCATCGTGGATGCGCTGCGCGGCGATTCGGCCGGAATCGGGCCCCGGCGGCAGGAGCTGCCAGAGCGTGACGGCGCCGTAGAATAAGCCGGCGGCGGTACTCGCGGACACCGTGATCCGCTGCGGCGCGACCGCGAGCTCATAGCCCTCCGGCCCCAGTCCGCCGCGCCGGCGAAATTGAATCGCGGCAGGAATCGCCGTGCCCTTGACCGGGGCGGTCGAGGCCAGCGCCAACGTGAGTCCGTTGGTGCGAGTCCACAACTCAACCAGGTAGCGGGCGGCGGCGCGGGCATCGGCATCGCCGCGCGGCACTTCGATCACAGTATCGGGGCCAAGCTCGAACGAACCGGCTCCGGGGATTATCTCGGCGGGAATCGGAATGACATCGGCCGGCGCCGCTGCCGCTGCGCCGAACGCGAGGCTGAAAAAAAGGGCGGCGGATTGCACCGCCGCCCTTCGTGTCTGCACGCTTCTCGAACCATACCGCACGTGTCGCACTTTATCTGATTGCCACGTGCAGCGGCTCCGGCCGTTTACAGCTTGAAGCGCACGTTCAGGTAGTACTGCTCACCGTTCTTGTAGAAGGCCCTGGGCTGGGTTTCGTTCAGCGCATAGTACTTGAGCGTCGGGTTGTTGAGGTTCATGCCATCGAAGGTCACCGACCATTGATCGTTGATGGTGTAGGCCAGCGCCGCCGACAGTGTGCCGATGTTGTACTGCGTAAACGCCGTATTGCGGTCGAGTCCGCTGTAGAATGAGGAGCGGTAGGTGTACGCGAGCCGGGCGCTGAAGTGCTTGTTCTCGAAGTAGCCGCTGACGTTGTAGGTGTCCTTCGACGTACCTACCAGCCGATCGTCGCCCGTGGTCACGAGCGAGGTCTGCTTGCCGTCCGCATAGGTGTAGTTGGCGTTGATTCCTAAGTTGTCGGTAAAGGCTTGCTGATACGCGAATTCGGCGCCTTCGACACGGCCCTGCGCATTGACCGGGACTGTCAGGAGGTAGGGTACCTGCACGCCGTTCGGAAACACCGAGCTGTAGGTCAGGTAGTTGCGGGTGACCGAGCCGTAGCTCACGTAGTTCTTCAGGTCCATGTAGAAAGCAGTCGCCGACAGCAGCGAACGCTTGGCGAAGTACCATTCGAGGCCCGCGTCCAAGTTGTTGGAAAGGATGGGCTTCAAGTCCGGATTGCCGCCCGAACCGCTGCCGACTTCATTGATGGCCCCCGGGGGCGTTAGAGTGGTAAATCCGGCGAGCGCCGAGTAGTCGGCACGAGTCATGGTCTCCGCGGCCGCGAAGCGCGCCACGAGATCCGGGCTCAAGTCGAGCTTCAGGTTGGCGCTGGGCAGCACATCGTTGTAGCTGTTCGACACGGGCACGCCGATGTAGGTGCCGAAATCCGAATACTGCGAACCCGGTGTCAGGGGGCTCACGCCGGTGTAGGTCAGCACGTCCTCGACGGTGTGAACGTAGCGCAAGCCGACGTTTGCCGCCCAGTTCTCACCCTTGAAGTCGGCTTGAACGAAGGCGGCCGTGTCCTTTTCGTACACCTCGAACATGGAGTTCCAGTCGATGCGCGTGGCCGGATTGCGGTTGACGTTGGCCGGACTGTCGTAGGCGGCGAGTTGCGCCGGGGTCCACAGCCAGATGTCGGTCGGGATGTTGGCGCCGAAGGTGTTGAAATTCGACGGATAGTTCGAGTAAGTGCTCGGATAGTTGGCGGTGTCCTCGCCGGCGGCGGTCGGCCCCTGGCCGATCACGCCCGCGGACGTGCGGTCATGCTTCTGGTAGCGCACGCCGAACTTGAGGTCGGTCCAGGCTTGGTTGTCGATCTTGAAGTCGCCGTCGATCTTGGCCCACTCCTCGGTGTCTTTCACATCGGTGTCCTGGTCGCCGAATATCCAGCTGAACGCGACCGGCACGCCGCCCGGCGTCGGGGTGGTGTTGTTGGTGTTACCCAGGCCGAAGCTGGGTCCTGAGCTGATGCCGTTCAGCTGATAGCTCGCGCCCGTGCCGACTCCGGGATTCGTCTCGGAGACGTTCTGAGTCGGCGTCTTGCCGTCGCCCCAGGAGTATCCGACCTGGCCGAGGAAGCTCAAGGCTTCGCCGGCCTTCCAAGTCGTATCGAGATTGACGAAGTTCGCCGTTGCTTCTTCATCCGGCCGGGAGATCTGGTCGTACACGCCGTAGGCGGTACCGGCTACCGGCGCGAAGGTGGCGGAGGTCAGAGTGTTGTTCTGAACCACGTACCCGGGATTGGGCGCCTGGCCCGCTCCGGAGGCGAGGAAGTGCGTGGACCAGAGCAGGTAGTTGTCGTTGACGTTGCTGGCGATCATTCTCGACGAGAAGCCGGACAGGTCGAAGGTCAGATCGTCGATTGGCTTGAATTCGACGTCGAGCAGGCCGCCGTTGCGCTCGCGCTCCTGGGTGAAGTACGCGGCGCCGATGTCGGTCGGGTACTGCACGCCGGAGAGGTTCGGATCGGCGAGGGCAACCTTGCTGCCCGGCGCTATGGTGTCGTAGCCCAGCACCTCTATGCCGTCGCGGCGCAGATGGCGGGTTTCGGAGAACAGCTGCACCATGACGCCGAAGTTGTTCGCATCGTTTTTCCAATCGGCCAGCGCACTGTACTGTCCGTCGGTCTTTGACGGCAGATCCGCATACACCGCGCCCGCCGACGCTGCCAGCGTGAACTGCTGGGAGAAGTCGAGCGGCTTGCGGGTGATGATGTCGACGGAGCCTGCGACGCCGCCCTCGACCAGCGAGGCGCTGGAGCTCTTCTGGACGACGACCTGGCTGACGATTTCCGAGGGCAACAGCGTATAGCTGACGCTACGGCCGACCGTTCCGGTTTGATCGAGCACGAACCAGTCGCCGGCCGCGACGTTGTGGCCGTTGATGAGAGTCTGTGTGAGACTGGGGTTGGTGCCGCGCATGCTGACACGGTCGTTTTCGTCGAAGCCGCCTTCGTTGGCGCCGGCCGAGCTGGTAGTGATGCCCGGTACCCGCGCCAGAGAGTCGGCGACGTTCTTGTCGGGCATTTTGCCGATGTCCTCGGCGGTGACCACGTCGACGACCTCGACCGATTTGCGCTTCGCCTCAATGGACTCTTCCGACGATTTGCGGATGCCGGTGACGACGATTTCCTCGAGCGAGCTGTCGGGTGCCGGGGCGGCAAGCGTCAGCGCCGGAGGCGCGAGCATCGCAAGACCCAGTGCCGACTTGACCGCCAAAGCGATCCGATTCATATAGAGATCCCCTGTTCGATTCATAACAATGCCCCCTGTCCTGTCACCAATTCGGATTGATAATTGTCATCGCCGGAGTGTGGCGGTCGTTGCGGCGCCGTCCGACTCGTCCCAACGTACGGCTGATCTGCCCACACCAGTTAAGACCCAATATAGTACCAATTCTGTAAATCTGCTAGTGCCGCGTAATAAATACACAATCTATTCCTAAATAGGCAACAAAATTAATAGGTTATTAGAGAATCTCATGGGTTGTTGTTCTAAAAGTGGTATTTGTTTGGTATTGTCCCAATGACTGAAGACATACCGGAAGAACGATTCAACCCCATGACCTCACTTGCCAAAGCAGTCGGCCCGCTGGACGGTCGCGGCAATCTGCCGCTGTACCAAGAGTTGCAGCGGGCGCTGCGCAAGGCGATCGACAGCCGCATTCTCGGGCCCGACGATGCACTTCCCTCGGAGCGCGATCTCGCCACGGATTTCGAGGTGTCGCGCATCACGGTGCGAAAGGCGCTGGACGGCCTGGTTGCCGACGGCCTGTTGGTGCGCAGGCAGGGTGCCGGTAACTTTGTTTCCGCGCGCGTCGACAAGAATTTCGCGATGTTGACGTCGTTTTCCGAGGACATGCGCGCCCGCGGCCGAACGCCGCGCAGCGTGTGGCTGAAGCGGGCGGCCGGCACCGTCACGCCCGAAGAGGCGCTGCATCTCCGACTGAGTCCCGGCACGCCGGTATTTCGCTTCAACCGAATTCGTTATGCCGACGATGCGCCGATGGCGCTGGAATACGCGACCATCGTGGCGACTGCGCTGCCCTCGCTCGAAGCCGTCGACGCCTCGCTCTACGAAGCGCTGGAGCAATCCGGCCAGCGTCCCGTGCGCGCGCTGCAGCGGTTGCGCGCGGTGCTGCTCACCGACGATCAAGCCGAGTTGCTCAAGGCAAAGGCCGGAGACGCGGGACTCTTGGTCGAGCGCCTGGGATCGCTGCCCGACGGACGCGCGATCGAGTTTTCCCAGTCGTTCTACCGCGGCGATACCTACGACTTCGTCGCCGAGCTGAGCGCGTCCACATGAGCGCTTCGCGCAACTCCCTGGTCGAAGGCACACGCATGTTTCAGGAGGCGGCGAGCGCCTCCGACGCGGTGCGGGCGCAGTTGCAACACGATGCCGCCGCCATCCAAGGCATCGGTGCGCAGGTGCGCCGTCTCGCGCCGCGCACGGTGATCACCTGCGCGCGCGGCAGCTCCGATCATGCGGCGACTTTCGCCAAGTACCTGATCGAGACTCGCGCGGGCGTACTGACCGCATCTGCCGCGCCGTCGGTGAGCTCGGTGTACGGGGTCTCGCAGGATCTTCGGGGATGCCTGTTCATTGCGCTGTCCCAATCGGGGCGCAGTCCCGATCTGCTCGCCTCGGTTGCGGCCGCCAAGACGGCGGGCGCGACGATTCTCGCCCTGTGCAACAGTTCCGACGCGCCCCTCGTGGCCGCCGCGGACCTGGTGATCGAATTGCGCGCCGGCGTCGAGACCAGCGTCGCGGCCACCAAATCCTACCTGGCCACTCTGGCCGGACTGCTTCGAATGGTGGCGGCGTGGACGCAGGATGCGGCGCTGACAGCCGCCCTCGAGACGCTGCCCGCGATGATGGACCTAAGCTGGGCGCTCGACTGGTCGGCAGCGCTGCCGCTGCTCGAGTCCGCCGATCATCTGTACGTGGTGGGCCGGGGCTTAGGCTTGGGCGCGGCGCAGGAGGTGGCGCTCAAGTGCAAGGAAACCTGCGGTCTGCATGCCGAAGCCTTCAGCAGCGCGGAGCTGCGCCACGGCCCCTACGCCTTGTCGGGCCCCGGATTTCCGGCGCTGCTGTTCGCGCAGCGCGACGGCACGCAGGCGGGGGTGGAAACCTTGGGGCGCGAGCTCGCGGCCCGCGGCGTGCCGGTACTGATCGCCGGTGCGGACGCCTCCGGCGCGACCCCGCTGCCCACCATCGAGGCGCTGCCCGAGATTGCTCCACTATTGCTGGTGCAAAGCGCTTACCGATTGATCGCCACGCTCTCGGTGCGGCGCGGGTTCGATCCCGACCACCCGGCGCATCTGCGCAAGGTCACGGAGACGGTTTGATGCGAACGACACTCACCAACGGCCGGCTGCTCACCGGTGAGGGCATCGTCAGCGGACAGACTGTGCTGCTTGCGGGCTCGCGCATCGAGGCCTTGGTCGATCCGAAGGATTCGCGCTGCCTTGGAAGCGAAGTCGTCGACCTCGGCGGACAGCTGCTGCTGCCCGGGTTCATCGACGTGCAGGTCAACGGCGGCGGTGGCGTACTGTTCAACGACGACCCGAGCCCGGAATCCATACGCGCCATCGGCGCGGCTCACCGGCGCTTCGGCACCACCGGTTTCCTGCCCACGCTGATCAGCGACGATCTCGAAACCATCGAGCGCGCGATCGCGGCCGCGCAGACCTGCCTCGATACGGGAACGCCCGGCGTTCTCGGCATTCACATCGAAGGGCCGTTCCTCAACTGGGCGCGCCGCGGCGTGCACGATGCGAAACACTTGCGGCTGCTCGACGACAGCCTGATATCGCTTCTCTGCCGGTTGCGCGACGGACGCACGGTGCTGACGCTGGCGCCGGAGATGACAACGCCGGACATCATCGCGAGGCTCGCCGCGAGCGGCATTTTGGTGTCCGCGGGGCATAGCGAAGCGAGTTTCGCCGAGACGACCCGAGCCATCGCCCACGGCCTGCGCGGCTTCACCCACTTGTTCAACGCCATGGCGCGTCTCGAACCGCGCGCGCCGGGGATCGTCGGCGCCGCGCTCTACGATCCGGACACCTGGTGCGGGATCATCGTCGACGGCCACCACGTCGATCCCATCATGCTGCAGCTCGCGCTGCGCTGTAAGCGCCACGAGCGGTTCATGTTGGTGACCGATGCAATGCCGGCGGTCGGTTCGGCAAACCCCAGTTTCGTGCTGCAGGGGCGCACCATCAGCGTGGTGGACGGGATATGCCGCGATGAGAACGGCACCCTCGCGGGCACTGCGCTCGATATGGCGGGCGCAGTGCGCAATGCAGTCTCGTTGCTCGCCCTCGATATCGCCGAGGCCGCGCGCATGGCCAGCCAGTATCCCGCCGAGTTTCTCGGCCTGGGCCACGAGCTCGGGCGCATCGCGCCGGGCTATCTCGCGAATTTCGTGCTGATGAACGACGATCTCAAGGTGCAGAGGACTTGGATCGAGGGCCAGGCGTCGGCTTGACCTTCGATGTCTTGGCTTTGCTGAGAGCGTCGAACAGGCTGAGACTGGGATGCGTGTCGCAATTCGCCAGCAAGCCGCTCTGGAAGGAATTCAGCAAGTCGGCGTCGAAGATGTGGCTGCCGGACCTTGCCGTCGAAAATCCGAACAGCCACATCATGATGGTGGTCGCACTCTCCGGATCCGCGCGTGCCAACTGGATGTGCCGCGAGGCAAATGTCGAGCATTCGAGGGCGGCGATGTCCAGGGGATGCTTGGGCTCGGGTTTGACGAAGGCCAGCGCATCCAGAACGCTCTCGGCGGGATTGGTCTTGCACTCACCGTCCAGCGCGAAGCCGAACGCCGTCAGCGCTTCCGGATACATGGCGTGGCCGCCGGCCTTCGCCACTGAATAGCCGAACAGCCACATCACCGTATTGATGTTGTCGGCGGTCGGATTCGAGACCGAGGCCGGCAAGACCTCGGTCTCATACTTCTCGCAGCTCAATGTCGCCAGATTGAGTTGGGCGGCGCGGCTCATGCAAGGAGCCAAGCAGACAGTGAGGGCGATCCCGATAAGGCATTTCATCGTTGGAACTCGCAGGGCGGGCCGGAACATCGGCGTTGAGCGCCATATGACAGCATAGAACGGCGCGAAGTTCTCGAAATCGCTTTGGGGTCGGCTGGCTCCCGCTGCTTTGTTGCATAATCTGCGGGGCGTACGCACGAATGGGAGGCCCGATGAGCACAGTCCTGGTAACCGGTGGTTCGGGCTTCATCGGCAGCCACTCCATCCTCCAGCTCCTGGCCGCGGGCCATCGGGTGCGGGCCACGGTGCGCAACCTCAGGCGCGAGGCCGAGGTGCGCGCCATGCTTCGGCAAGGCGGCGCCGAGCCGGGCGATCGTCTGTCCTTCATCGCCGCCGACTTGGAAGGCGATGCGGGCTGGGCGGAGGCGGCCGCGGGCTGCGACTACGTGCTGCACGTGGCGTCACCCTTTCCGGCCGGCGTGCCCAAGCACGAGGACGAACTGATCGTGCCGGCGCGCGAAGGCGCGCTCCGAGTGCTGCGCGCCTCGCGCGGCGCCGGCGTCAGGCGCGTGGTGCTCACCTCATCCTTCGCGGCGGTGGGCTACGGCTACAAGCCGCAGACGGCGCCGTTCGATGAAACAAATTGGACCAAGCTCGAAGCCAAGGGTTTGGCCCCGTACGTGAAGTCGAAGACCCTGGCCGAACGCGCGGCTTGGGAGTTCATCGACAAGGAGGGCGGCGGCCTCGAGCTTTGCGTCGTCAATCCGGTGGGGGTATTCGGCCCGGTCCTGGGGCCCGACCTCTCAACCTCGATTCTCCTGCTGAAGCGCATGATGGACGGTTCGATGCCGGGCTGTCCGCAGCTCTATTTCGGCGTTGTCGATGTGCGCGACGTCGCGGACCTGCACATTCGAGCCATGACTCCCGCGGCGGCCAAGGGCGAGCGCTTTCTTGCGGTCGCGGGTGATTGCATGTCCATCCTCGACATGGCGAAGGTGCTGAAGCGCCGCATGGGCACCTTGGCAAAGAAGGTGCCGACATTTCAATTGCCGAACTGGCTGGTACGCCTCGTCGCATTGCGCGATCCGTTGGCGCGGTCGATCGTGCCCGAGCTCGGCAGAGTGAAGAATGCCAGCCACGAGAAGGCGAAGCGGGTGCTGGGCTGGACGCCGCGCTCCAACGAGGAGGCCATCGTCGCCACCGCCGAGAGCTTTGTGCGGCTGGGGCTGTTGGGGCGGGGCGACTGAGGCATGACTTGCCCTATGGGGGCGTAACGCGTTACACTGTCACGCGTTACGCTTGGAGGTGTCCTATGGCATTAGCCGCAGAACGAATGAAGGCCATGCGCGAGCGTCGTCGAGCCCGCGGCTTACGGGAGCTGCGCTTGATCGTACCCGATGCGCGCTCCAAGGCAGTGCGTAGGCGCGTCGCCAAGGAGGTTGCAGCACTGAATCGAAAGTCTGAGTTGGACGCATTGGGCTGGATTGAGAGAGTTTCGGATTTTGACGCCCGATGAAGCGGGGTGACGTGGTGACGGTTGCCGCAACTGGTGACTACGGCAAACCGCGACCGGCGGTTATCGTGCAAACAGATGCCCTCCCGGCCGAGCACGCATCGGTGGTGGTCTGCCAGATGACCTCCGAATGCAGCGAGGCAGCGGATTTTCGCGTAACCATCGAAGCGACCGAGAAGAACGGCTTGCGAGTTAGATCTCAGGTGATGGCCGATAAGCCTGTGACGATTCGACGCGAGCGAATCGGGCGGTACGTTGGACATCTCGACGACGATGACATCGTGCGACTCAACATCGCTTTGGCATTCGTCATGGGTTTGGCGGACTAATCACTCCCGGCATCAATGAATACACCTATTGCCGGGAAAACGTGGGAAATCCTGCCATGGGTTGCCTGGGCGCTGCTCTTGATGTCCCCGGCCTCGCAGGCCGGCGTGCACCGCTGTCTGCTGAAGGACGGCAGCACGGAATTCACCGATCAACCGTGCCCCCCCGACGCGGTTCCGTTGCCGAATCACGAACCATCGCGGGTCGTCGTCGAGCAAAAGGGCAAGGTGACGAACTTGTCCGTCGTCGGTCAGCTTGCCGCCAAGCAGCCGCTGGCCTGCGTGTCGATCGATGGAGTCGGCAAGGATAATACGCCGCCGGATCTGTACCAAGGCGTCTCGGCCTGCATCCAACAAGAGGATTATCGGTCCGCGGTTGCGCTGTTCGCGCTCGCGGGCATGGAGAGCCGTTTTGATGCCCAGCGTATTTTGGACAAGACCGCGGGACAGGCAGGGCAGGTGCTCGTCATGGACACATTCAACGGCCTCCCCGCCGACAGACGCGCGAAATTTCAAGCCGCCGTCAAGACGGTCGCCGCCGATCCCGAGGTGCTTGCCCGAACCTGCGCCTCCATTCGAAAGATCGGCTACCCCACCTACTACCCCGCATACATGGTGCTTCACGGTATTCGCGCGTTCACCGCGAAATCCGACGACCCCACGATGGAACCGAACTTCGACGGCGCAAGCGCGTGGAATTCCCTGCTGTCGAGCTATTTGAACTGCAAGTGATCGACGGGGCGCGCCGGCCTCACGAGCGATACCGGCCCGCAACCGTGCGCAGCAACTCGCGCAGCAATGATTTCAGCGGCTGGGCGCGCGCTGCATCGAACGCCGGAGTTCGCGCCTCCTCGAGGTAGGCGCATTGCGCGATTTCCAATTGCACGGCTTCGATATTCTCCGCGGGATTGCCGTAGTGGCGGGTGATGTAGCCGCCTTTGAATCGGCCGTTGACCACGAAAGAAAACTGATCCTGCGCGCCCAAGCAGGTCACGATGCGATACAGGATGATCGGCGAGCAGCTGCGTCCATCGGCGGTGCCCACATTGAGATCCGGGAGTCGTCCGTCGAACAGCCCCGGGACCCGCGAGAGAATCGAATGCGCATCCCACAGTATGCAAGTCCCGTGAATCCGTGCGAGCTCCCGGGCGAGACCCGCGAGCTTGTCGTGGTAGGGCTGCCAGTACATGCTCAGGCGCTCGGCGATTTCTCCGGGTGTGGGGTTGCCGTCCTCCAAGTACAGGGGCGCGCCGTCGAAGGTTTCGGTGGGGCACAGCGTGGTCTCGCGCTGACCCGGGTACAGCGGCGCGCCGTCGGGTGGGCGGTTCAGGTCGACCAGGTATCGAGTATGAGTCGCGCGCAGGATGGTCGCGCCCAATTCGCGAAAAAAATCGTACAGCTCGGGGACGTACCAATCGGTGTCGGGTAGATCGAGCGCCCTGGGCTGCAGACGCGCCGCGAGCTCCGGCGGCACGTAGGTGCCTGAGTGAGGGAAGCTGATCAGCAGCGGTCCTTCACCCGCGACATACTCGAAGAGGGGCTCAGGGGCCCGCAGCGGCGACATCAGTGGTCCGCTCTCGACGGAAGAATCCGCTTGATCAGCGCGGAGAAGCGTCCCGATTTGACCCAATGCTGCGCCGCCCGGATATCCGGTGCAAAGTACCGATCGACGGCATAGAAGGGCACGTCGCCGCGGATGGCGTCATGAACCTTCTCGAGGTCCGTCGAGGAGCGCGCGGGCCGGTGGAAATCGATGCCTTGAGCGGCGGCCAAGAGCTCGATGCCGATCACGGCGGCCGCATTGTCGACCATGGGACCCAAACGGCGGGAGCCGTGGGTGGCCATGCTGACATGGTCTTCTTGATTGGCGGAGGTCGGAATCGAATCGACGCTGCACGGAGTCGTGAGAGTCTTGTTCTCCGCGACCAATGCCGCGGCCGTGACCTGGGCGATCATGAAACCCGAATTCACGCCGCTGTTCTCGACCAGGAACGCCGGCAGGCCGCTCATTTTGGGATCGACCAGCACAGCTATTCGCCGCTCCGCAAGGTTGCCGATCTCCGCGATCGCGAGCGCCAGTGTATCGGCCGCGAAGGCCACGGGCTCGGCATGGAAGTTTCCGCCCGAGAGGACGTCGCCCGACTCCGTGAACAGCAGCGGATTGTCGGTGACCGCATTGGCCTCCCGCTCGAGCGTGATGCTGCAATTGCGGATGAGTTCGAGGCAGGCGCCCATCACCTGCGGCTGGCAGCGAAAGGAATACGGATCCTGCACGCGCGAGCAGTCAAGATGCGAGGCACGGATGGCGCTGCCTGCGATCAGGTCCCGGTACTCGCGCGCCACGGCGATTTGCCCCGGCTGGCCGCGCACCGCGTGTATGCGCTCATCGAAGGGCGCATCGCTGCCCTTCAGTGCATCCACCGACATGGCGCCGGCGACGACGGCGGCGGCGAACACATCTTCCGCCCCGAAGAGGCCCGCGAGTGCGAGCGCGGTGGAGACCTGGGTGCCGTTGATCAATGCCAGACCTTCCTTGGCCCGCAGCTTGAGGGGTGCAAGTCCGGCTCGGCCTAAGCCTTCGCCCGCGGGCAGCGTCACGCCGCGCACGCGCACCTGGCCAATGCCGAGCAACACCGTGCTCAGGTGCGCGAGCGGCGCCAGGTCTCCCGAGGCGCCCACCGACCCTTGCGCGGGAATCACCGGATACACCTCGTGCTCGAGCAATGCCAGCAGGGCATCGACGACGGCCATGGTGATGCCGGAATGTCCGCGCGCCAGCGCATTGACTTTGAGCGCGAGGATCAGCCGGACGACGGGATCCGGCAGTGGGTCGCCCACGCCCGCCGCGTGCGAGAGCAGGAGGTTTCGCTGCAACAGATCGAGCTGTTCGGCCGGTATGCGGGTTTGGGCGAGCAAACCGAATCCGGTATTGATCCCGTACGCGGCATCGCCCTTCGCAATGATGTCATCGACCAGGGTGCCCGCCACCGCGATGCGCCCGCGATCATGCGCCGTCAACCGCAGGGCTATCGGATGTTCGTGGATGCGCCTCAGCATCGACAGGTCGAGCTGACCGGCGCGAATGTCCAGGATTTGCGTCAAGGGTCACTCGATCATGGGCAGGTTCAGACCCTGCTCGCGGGCGCAGGCGATGGCGATGTCATAGCCGGCGTCGGCGTGGCGCATGACCCCGGTGCCCGGATCGTTCCAGAGGACGCGGCGAATGCGCTTGGCCGCGGCGTCACTGCCGTCGCAGACGATGACCACGCCGGCATGCTGGGAGTAGCCCATTCCGACCCCGCCGCCGTGATGAATCGAAACCCAGGTGGCGCCGCTCGCCGTGTTCAGCAGGGCGTTGAGCAGGGGCCAGTCGGAGACCGCATCCGAGCCGTCCTTCATCGCTTCGGTCTCGCGGTTCGGGCTGGCCACGGAGCCGGAGTCCAAGTGATCGCGGCCGATCACGATGGGCGCGGAGACCTCGCCGCTTCGGACCATCTCGTTGAACGCGAGGCCGAGACGATGCCGCTGTCCCAAGCCGACCCAGCAGATGCGCGCCGGCAATCCTTGAAAATGAATCTGCGAGCGCGCCATGTCGAGCCAGTGATGCAGATGCGGATCGTCGGGGATCAATTCCTTGACCTTCGCATCAGTTTTGTAAATGTCTTCCGGGTCGCCCGAGAGCGCCACCCAGCGGAAGGGACCCACGCCGCGGCAGAACAGCGGGCGGATGTACTCCGGCACGAAGCCGGGGAAATCGAAGGCGCGGGTGACACCGGCATCGAGCGCGACCTGGCGGATGTTGTTGCCGTAGTCGAATACCGGCAGGCCTAGCTTCTTGAACCGCAGCATGTACTCCACATGCTTGGCCATGGAGGTCTTGGCCGCGGCCGCCGTGCCGGCGGGATCGACGGCGCGCCGCTCGTCCCATTCCTCCACCGTCCAGCCTCGAGGCAGGTAGCCGTTGACGGGATCATGCGCGGAAGTTTGATCGGTCAGCGCATCCGGGCGAATGCCGCGCTCGAGCAGGGTGTGCAGCACATCGACGATGTTGCCGAGCAGGGCCACCGAGATGGGCTTGGATTTCTTCTTGGCCGCCTCGAGCATGGCGAGCGCCTCATCCAGCGACTTGGCTTGCGCGTCCACATAGCCGGTTTCCAGGCGTTTGGCGATGCGGCTTTGGCGGCATTCAACCGCGAGCATGCTGAAGCCCGCCATGGTGGCGGCCAAGGGCTGCGCGCCGCCCATGCCGCCTAAGCCCGCGGTGAGTATCCACTTGCCGTTCACCTGATCGTTGAAATGGCGGCGGCCCATTTCGGCGAAGGTTTCGTAGGTGCCCTGCACGATGCCCTGGCTGCCGATGTAGATCCACGAGCCGGCCGTCATCTGGCCGAACATGGCGAGTCCCTTGCGATCGAGCTCGTTGAAATGCTCCCAAGTCGCCCAGTGCGGCACCAAGTTCGAGTTGGCGATGAGTACCCGCGGCGCATCCGCATGCGTCGGGAACACGCCCACCGGTTTGCCGGATTGCACCAGCAGGGTCTCCTCTTCAGTGAGGGCCTTCAGCGTCTCGACGATGCGGTCGTAGCAATTCCAGTCGCGGGCCGCGCGCCCTATGCCGCCGTACACGACGAGCTCGGCGGGATTCTCCGCGACTTCGGCATCCAGGTTGTTCATCAGCATGCGCAGCGGCGCTTCGGTCATCCACGACTTGGCGCTCAAGGTCTTGCCGCGGGCGGCGCGAATGATTCTGGGTTTCAAAGGGGCGAGCATGGTTGCATCCTTAGGGGCGGAAACGCCCCGACATTTCATATCGGGAACCGGGATAAAACAGTTTGGCCACCGAGGCGATCTGCCCGGCAGTCCAGGTGCGTCGTATCACGAGCAGGCAAGGCTCCTCGCTCTTCATGGCCAGAAGTTTGCGGGTGCGCTCATCGGGCATTACGGCACGCAGCAGGTGTTCGGCCTCCTGCAGCGGCGCCACTTTGACCAAGTAGTCGTAGGGAGTGGTCTGGCTGAAATCCACCTTCAGATAGTCGGGAGCGAGCTTGGGTAGAACGTAACGGTCTTCGAGCTGGATGGGCCGGTCGTTCTCGAAGTGCACGATGACCGAGCAGTACAGCTCGCTGCGCGGTGCGATGCCGAAATCCTCGGCGAGATCTGCGACCGCGCGGACGCGCTCGAGGGACACGATTTCGGCGCGATGCACATGGCCCCGGCTGCCGATCTCCTCGGCGATACTGCGAATTTCCAGAGGATGCGCGTGCGCGTGCCGGTCGGCGACGAAGCTGCCGACTCCCGCGACGCGCACCAGAACGCCTTCGTCGCGCAATTCGCGCAAGGCTCGATTGGCCGTCATGCGCGACACGCCGAAGGATTTTACGATGTCGTTTTCGGACGGTACCCGCGTCGAGGCTCCCCACTTGCCCGAGCCGATATTGTCGAGGATGTGCCGCTTGACCTGCAAATACAGCGGCTGCAAGGACGCGTTGGGCCTGCTCATGGGTGCAAGATTAAGCTGTATAGACAGGTACAGTCAACCACTTTGACGCAACCGCTTGGGCGTCCGCCTCCCGAACACTCAGGCTGCCCCGGCGAGTCTGCGCAGCAGGCCGCCGAACGCAGCGCGCGACTCCTCTTCTAGCGCATGGCGCCCGTCCTTGATCACCCAGCGGCCGGCCACCATGCAATGGCGGATGGCGGCGTCCCCGCCCGAGAACAACAGGTGGTCGAATGCGCTGTCTTGACCTCCGCCCACCATTGAGGGGTGCGCCGGATCGAGCACCAGCCAATCGGCGCGGCGGCCCACCTCGATCGATCCGATCGGCTGGCCGAGGGCCTGCGCCCCATGCTGCGCGGCGTCACGCCAGAGGCGAGTCCCCACATGCGATTCGGCCGCGCCGGCGAGCACCGCGCGCCGCTTCTTGCGCAGCCGCTGCTGGTATTCCAGCCAACGCAGCTCCTCGGTGGGACTGACCGTCGACTGACTGTCGGAGCCGATACAGAGATGTCCACCCGCCTTGAAATAGCGGGCAGTGTCGAAGAACCCGTCGCCGAGATTGGCTTCGGTGCTGACGGACACGCACACCGTGGCCGCCGAGGCGGCAATCCCCTTGAGTTCCTGGGGCGTGGCATGAGTGGCATGCACCAGACACCAGCGAGAATCGAGCAATCCCGTGTCGAGCAAGAGCTCGATGGGGCGGCGCCCGGTCTCTTTCAGGCAGGCTTTCACTTCCAGCACCTGCTCCGCCACATGAATGTGCAAGGGCATGTCGGCGTCGATCTTTCGGAGGCGTGAAGTCGCGTCGCGCAAGGTGTCGAGCGGCACGGCACGCAGGCTGTGAAAGGCCACGCCGGTGCGCTGCGTTCGCGGAGCGCCGCCTTTGCCAAAGCCGCGGCGCTCGGCAGCGATGCGATCTTCGACGGCGCGCAGAAAGCTCTCCGTGTCCAATGCGAATCTCGCCTGTTCGGGCTTCAGGGGGCGTCCGCCGAAGTCGCTGCACTGGTACAGAGTGGGCAGGAACGTGAGGCCGATGCCCGCGGCGGACGCGGCGTTGGAGACGGCCTCCCAGAGAGGATTCGCGCCGGCATAGGGGTCGCCGCCCGGTTGGCGGTGCAGATAGTGAAACTCCGCCACCGAGGTATAGCCGCTCTTGAGCATCTCGATGAACAGCTGCGTCGCCAGAATCTGCAGATCGCCGGGTTCGATGCGATTCGCAAGATCGTACATGGCGCGGCGCCAGGTCCAGAAACTGTCGCCGGCCGACAGCCGATATTCGGTGTTTCCCGCCATGGCTCGCTGGAACGCGTGGCTGTGCGCATTGGGCATGCCGGGAACCACGATGCCCTCGACGCGCTCCGTGTCGCGCGACTCTTCGGCCGATGCGTCGTCGATCGCGGCGATGAACCCCTCGTCCGACACCGTCACCACGACGCCTTGGGCCCACCTATGAGGCAGATAGACTGACTGCAAATAGTAGCGGCGCACGTTGACTATACCTGTATAGGGAACCAGCGTTGCCGTATCATACGGCCAACAAGCGTCGGCGGGCGATCAGCAGTGCAAAAAGATTCGGGCAAGGAATGGGACCAGATTTGGGTGGGTGCAAACATTGCCACCATGGTCGCGGGCAAGGGCTCTTATGGCAACATCAAAGAAGCCGCTCTCGCGGTGAAAGGCGAGCGGATCGCATGGATTGGACCTGCCGGCGAGGGCTACGCCCGTGCCTTGGGCCAAGGTGTCCCGGTGCATGACGCCCAGGGACTATGGATCACCCCGGGACTGATCGATTGCCACACGCACCTGGTGTATGGCGGCAATCGGGTGGAGGAATTCGAGCAGCGCCTCTGCGGGATCTCGTACGAGGAGATTGCGCGGGCCGGCGGCGGCATCCAGTCCACCGTGCAGGCAACCCGGGCGGCAACTCATCAGGAGCTGCGCGCATCGGCGGCCATCCGCGCCCAACGCCTGATGGCGGAGGGAGTCACCACCATCGAAGTGAAGTCAGGTTATGGGCTAAAGCTCGACGCCGAGCGGCGTTTGCTCGAGGTGGCGCGCGATCTCGAGTCGCTGTTGCCGGTCACCATCAAGAAGACATTCCTCGGGCTGCATGCGTTGCCGCGGGAATTCGCGCTCAATCGTCAGGGTTTCGTGGACGACGTTGCAGGTCCCTGGCTCGAGTCGCTGGCCGCGGCGGGGCTGGTGGATGCCGTCGATGCCTTCTGCGAGAACATCGCGTTCACCGTGGCGGAGACCGAAAGCCTGCTGCGGGCGGCGAAGCGGCTGGGCCTGCCCGCGCATGTGCACGCGGGGCAGTTGAGCGACATGGGCGCGGCGGAACTGGCGGCAAAGTGGGGCGCACTGTCCGCGGATCATCTGGAGTACCTGAGCGCCGCAGGCGCACGCTCCCTCGCCGGCGCGGGCACGGTCGCGGTGCTGCTGCCGACCGCCTATTTCACGCTGCGGCAGACGACGCCTCCGCCCGTCGGCATGCTGCGCGAGGCCGGGGTGCCGCTCGCCATCGCCACCGACTGCAATCCGGGGAGCTCCCCGTGCACCTCGATTCTGCTCGCGCTCAACATGGCCTGTACCTTGTTCGGATTGACTCCCGAAGAAGCGTTGAGCGGCGCCACGCGGCAGGCCGCGCGCGCGTTAGGAGTGCCGGATGACATCGGAACCCTCGAAGTCGGAAAGCGCGCGGACTTGGCCCTGTGGCGCATCGAGCGGCCGGCGGAGCTTTGTTACGCCCTGGGCGCGAACCCCTGTGTAGGGGTGGCGCACCGCGGGAAACTCAGGCGTCCCCAGTCACTCAATTTAGGCTGATCCGGCGTGCCTCGCTCACGGGCGCCACGACGGCGCCGCCGACTGCTTCTCAAGTGTCTGGTACTCGCGGGTCTCGCGCTCGCCGCCGGAATCGCCGTGATCGCGCTCTGGGTGGTGCACCTCGACGGCGTCGTCACCCGGGAATTCCAGGGCCGGCACTGGTCGGTGCCGGCGCGCGTGTTTGCGGCGCCGCTCGAACTTTACGTGGGCGCCCCCGTATCCGCCGGCGACCTCGAGGAGGAACTGCACCGGCTGCACTACCACAGCGGCGATCCATCCACGGGTCCGGGCGTCTACCTTCGTCATGGCGACTCCTTCGATGTGCAGGCGCGCCGCGTGCGCTTCAGCGACGAACTGCGCGAGCCCACGCGAGTGTCGATCCGCGCGGACAGCGGCTCGATCACCGAGCTGCGGCTGGCCGGCGGCGCGGAACTGCCGGTGTTTCGCCTCGATCCGCCGATTGTCGGCAGCATATTCCCCGTCCATGGCGAGGACCGGCTCGTCCTGGCGCCCGCCGATGTGCCGCCCTTGCTGCGGACGGGCATCAAATTGATCGAGGATCGCCGCTTCGACGAACACCATGGCGTCGATGTGGTCGGTGTGCTGCGGGCATTGTGGGCGGATCTGCGGGCCGGCCGCGTGGTACAGGGCGGCAGCACCCTGACACAGCAGCTAGTGAAGAATTATTTTCTGTCGGATGAGCAGACGATTGGCCGCAAGGCGACCGAAGCCATCATGGCGCTGCGGCTCGAGGCGCATTATTCCAAGGAGGAAATTCTGGTCGCCTACCTCAACGAGGTGTATCTCGGCCAGGACGGTGCGCGTGCCATCCACGGCTTCGGCCTCGCCAGCGAGTACTACTTTGCAAAACCCCTCGCCGAACTCGACGTCGATGAAATGGCGCTGCTCATCGGCTTGGTCAAGGGTCCGTCCTTCTATGACCCGCGCAAGCACCCGGACCGCGCACGGTCGCGGCGCAACCTCGTGCTGCAGGAGCTGGCCGATGCGCATGTCATCGACCCCGCGGCGGCAAAACGCGCCGCCGCGAATCCACTGGCCTTGAAGCCCCCGGGCGGCGGCTACGTGCCGGCCTATCTCGATCTGGTACGCCGTCATTTGAAGCGCGACTATGCCGAAGCGGATCTTGCGGCCGCGGGTCTCGCCGTGTACACGAGCCTGGACCCGCGCGCGCAGGCGGCGGCGGAGCTCGCGCTGACGTCGAACTTGAAGCGTCTCGATACCGCGAGCCGGGCGCGCGGCTCGCACCTCGAAGGCGCGGTCATCGTCGCCGAGCCGAACAGCGGCGACGTCGTCGCGGTGGTGGGCGGCCGCGAAGTCGGGGCCGACGGCTTCAACCGTGCACTCGACGCGCGCCGCCCGATCGGCTCTCTGGTCAAGCCTGCGGTGTACCTGACTGCGATCGAGACCGGCCGCTACAACGCTGCCACCGTGATCGAGGACGCACCGATCGAGCTCAAGCTCGGCGACGGCAGTATCTGGGCGCCGCAGAACTTCGAGCACCAAGTCTATGGGCGGGTGCCGATGGCGCGCGCTCTGGCCGAGTCCATGAATTTGGCCACCGTTCGGCTGGGACTCGACCTCGGATTGCCGCAGGTGGTCGAGACACTGCAGAGACTGGGGCTCGAATCGGCGCCCACGCTCAATCCGTCGCTGCTGCTCGGCACGGTCGAGATGACGCCGCTCGAGGTGGTGGAGGTCTATACCTCGCTGGCGAACGGCGGCTTTCGCGCCCGGCTGCGTGCGGTGCACGCGGTACTGGACGAGCAGGGCCGGCCGCTCAAGAGCTTCAAAGTGCAGGTCGAGGCGGCAGCGCCGCCGTCCGCCGTCTACCAGCTCGACCGCATGCTGACGCTGGTGACCACGCGCGGCACGGGCCGCGACGCTCCCGCTCACCTGCCGCGGGGAACGGTGGTAGCCGGCAAGACCGGTACCTCTTCCGATACCCGCGATAGCTGGTTCGCGGGATTCACCGGCAGCTATGTCGCCGTCGTATGGGTGGGTTACGACGACAACCGCGTCACCGGACTCACCGGCGCCGCGGGCGCGCTGCCCGTATGGGCCGACACTCTCGCGAAACTCAAGTCAACCTCGTTCCAACCCGTGGCCCCGGAACTCATCGAGGACCGCTGGATCGGCTACGGGGATGGGCTCGAGACGACACCGGGCTGCAGTGCTGACGCCGTCATGGTGGCCGTGCCCAAGGACACGGTGCTGCCGCGCAAACCCGATTGCAACTCCTCGCCACCGGCCCCGGCGAGTGACAAGATCAAGGAATGGTTCAAACGCCTCATTCACTGAAGACACGGCCGCTCGCGCTCATCGTGACCGCGCTCATTGGGGCCGTGCTGCTCGGCGCCTGCGCGGGTCCGGCGCGGCTCACGCAGCCGCCGGATTCGCCCACAGGCAGTTCGCCCGCACCGAATTCCGCACCCGGTACATCGACGCCGAGCGCTGCATCGCCGGGCTCGCCGACTCCCGTTCCGCCGCCGCCGCGCCAGAATTCTCTCTCGCCCGCCACCTTGTCGCTGGTGACGCAGGCGCGGTCGCTGCTGGCCCACGGCGAATTCGATGGCGCCTCATCCACGCTCGATCGAGCGCTGCGCATCGAACCCAATAACCCGTTGCTGTGGATTGAGCTGGGACGGCTGCGGCTCGCCGAGCGCGACCCGCATCAGGCCGAAGGCTGCAGCCGCAAGGCGCTGGCGCTGGCGAGCGGCGATCCCAACGCGCGCAGGCAGGCGGGAAGGGTGCTCGCGGACGCCTTGCGCGCCCAGGGCCACAATCAAGAGGCGCGTGAGGTGGAGAGTCAGCCCTTCATGAACTGAACGCCCATCGGAACGCTGCGCCTCGCTGCGCCGGGAGCCTGCGCTTAGGGCAGGTCCTGCAGCATCCCGAAGGTGCCCGGAGTGGTGGCACTTTGCAGCAATACGCCGGGGTGCGTCGACACCACCCCCGCTTGAATGGGATGAGTCACGCCGTTGCTGACCACGATGTCGGGCTTGCCGTCGCCGTTGATGTCGGCAACCGCGATCTCGTTCGCGCCCGCGGCCTGATAAATGCTCGCCGCCAGAAACTTGCCGGGATTCGCCGGATCGTGCAGCAGCACGGTCACGGTTTGCTGGCCGCCGATGACGATGTCGAGCTTGCCCGAACCTTCGAGGTCCGTGAGCAGGATGGACTGAGGCAGATCCTGTGCGGCAATGGGGTAACTGACGGGGGCCAGAAAGGTGCCGTGATTACTCGCATCCTGCAGCAGCACGTTCACAGTCGGAGCCGTGCCGCCGGTCGGACCCGGATCGGTGATCACGAGGTCATTGAGTCCGTCGCCGTTCACATCGGCGATGGCGATGATGTTCGCTCCCTGGACGTTGTAGTTGACGGTCGGGGTGAAAACCGTGACCGGAGCCGCGTACGTCGTCGCCGAGGCGGCGCCCGTATGCATCAGGACCTTGACGCTGACCGCATCGGTGAGCGCCACATCGGGGGTGCCGTCGCCATTGAGATCCCCGACCGCCACCCAGTTGGCGCCGCCGGAATAGAGCGAGATGGGTGCGGCAAAGGTCCCCGGGGAGGTCTGTATGAACAACGATACATTGAAGTCCGCGGATATGAGGTCCGGCATTCCGTCCCCATTCATGTCGGCGATGGCGACTTGCGAGGCGCCGGGGCTGTTCAGTATCAGCGGTGTGTTGAAGGTGCCCGGGCTCGCCTTGTCATTGAAGAACACGGCGAGCACGCCATCGGCGGAGCTGGCGGAGACCACGTCCGTGAAGCCGTCGCCATTGATGTCCGCACTCGCCAGGTACAAGGGATTGTTGCCGTCCGGGGTCAGCGTCGGCGCGGCGTATACGCCGGCGGCCGTGGATAGATAAGTCTTGAGATTGGATGAGTTCGGCGCCTGCGGGGGGAGAATCGAGCTCAAGGCAACGACGCTCGGGAAACCGGGGCCCATGCTGGCTGAGCTCACGGTGAAGTCGGCGGCGACCACGCCATTGGAAATCTCGGTCGGAGTGATGCCGCAGGAGTAGCAAATGCCGCGGTCGCCCCAGTCGTCGTCGCAACTTGCGAGCAGGGCGGATAGCGCAATTCCGATTGCGAGCAGCATCGGCCGCCTGGATGCCCCCGCGGTGGGAGGCGGCAGCGCCGTGTCGGTGTGGGTTGATTGCAACATGCGGTTCTCCTGCGTAGGCCAACTCTCTATAACGCGGGATTTTACTCCCGGTTGACCGGATGGGTACCGTGACCTCCGGCACATCGTGTTTACCAGGGCGTCTTGTCGCCTGGGCGCGACAAGGGCGCCGTGTTGCTTCGCACAGATCGATACACTTTTTGCACAACTCAATAACACTTCCATTCAACGCCGGCATGTATCGTTCGATCAATTGTAGGAGGCAATGGGGGCCGGACACCGTTGCCGGGGACTTGCTGGGCCTCTATATCGGCGGTGCGATCGGACAGTCGCGAGTAGTTGAAACCGCAGAAACTGCGTGTGCTTGCGATCTTGACCCAGGGACGATACTCACGGAAAGATTTGATAAGACACATCTGGCTTTCCAAGTGGCACTGGGTGCGCGCCCGATTTCTCTGCTGGGTGCGGAAATCGACTACATCGATTTCGGAAAACCAGGTGGCGTGGCTTATACATTCCCCGAGAGCGCATCAATCAAAGGCGTAGCTGCGTTCGGCCTCCTATACCTGCCAGTGCCCGTAGTAGATATCTATTTGAAGGCGGGCGCCGCGCGCCTCGAGAGCACCTTGGGATTCAGCTACTGTGGCCCGTGTGCTTGCGACTCCTGTCTGAATTCCATTCAATTGGAACGCACGAACACGAGCGGCGCCGGCGGCGTAGGCGCGCAGTACAGGTTCGGCTCGTGGGCCGTTCGAGTCGAGTACGAGCGATTCAATGCCGCCGGCGCAAAGCCGAGCTTACTGTCCGCCGGGATCACTTGGATTTCCCTCTGATTGATGCGTGACCGGCGTTTGTCGCGTATCGAGTCTAAGGGTGGCCGCGGCGCATTCAGATTTTCCCTTATTGGAATGGCGACTCTGATCGCTGGCGGGATTAACGCCCTGGGCGACGAGGGAGCCGGCATCTCCGTGCCGGGCGTGACTTTGGTTTCGGAAATGCTGATTGGCAATCTGCGGTTACTTCCTCGGCCCCTGTCATTGATGGATGCGCATTTCAACATGGGCATAATTACGCAGCGATTGAAGAAGCAGTCACCACTCGGCGACACTCAGAGCGGACCACCTCCGCGTGATGAAGAGGGATGCCATGCGGCTTAGAATCATAGTGATCGGACTGATCTACGCAGTCGTTGGCGTTGCTCACGGTGCCCACAAGCCCGCAACGGTGGCCGATTACCTGAGGTTTTCTGGGCCGAACCCGAATGAAAGATTGTCCTATGGAGGCTCGCCGTACCAATATGTTGAGCTGTTTCAGCCTCGTGGTCCCGGGCCATTTCCCGTGGTGCTATTGATCCACGGCGGTTGCTTTAAGAACGAGTATCAAGGCATGCCGCAGATGCGCGGAATCGCTGCCGCGCTCAGTTCCCAGGGCATTGCTGTCTGGAGCATCGAGTATCGTGGATTGGATGAACCCGGTGGCGGATATCCAGGGACGTTTCAGGACGTCAACGCGGCACTCGACATGCTTGCCGCAGAGGCTGAGAGCCGGCATTTCGACATCGATAGGATCATCGCGGTGGGGCATTCGGCTGGCGCCTACCTTGCCTTATGGATAGCGGGGCGTGCTCTGCTGCCCGCATCAAGTCCGCTCCATGACACTCAGTCGATTCCGGTGCGGAATGTCGTCGCCCTGGGCGGCCTCGGTGATCTCCGGCCTTATGCAGAACATCTTCAGGAGGCCTGTGGATACTCAGTATCACAAATAACCGGAGTTCCTAGTGCTGAACGTCAGGACGTATACGCGGACACCACTCCCATTGAGCTTTCGCCAAATGGCAGCCATACAGTGTTCATCAATGGAGAACTCGATAATTTCGCCTCGCCAAAAGACGCGCGAGACTATGCCGATCGTGTTCGTAGACGGGGCGACTCTGCGGAAACAGTTGTATTGCCTGGCGCGAGTCATTTCGACGAGGTATCTATAACCTCTCCATCCTGGAGTGTCGTATTGGGAGTGATCAGGAGGGCGGTGCGGCCCGAAAAGAAATGACCTGTGGTCAGTTTTTCGATCACTCGTCGAAGCGAGGATCAGAGGACCCGTGAGCGGCCAGTCCCGAACGGCGGCAACGGGTCGCAGCACAAGATGCCCGCGCGACTTGCCCTTTGCTGCTACGCTCGGCGCAGGCGATGGTCCAGAGAGAGAATCCCGATGCTGGATATCAATGAACGACTGAATAACTTCGAGAATCGGCTGCTGGAGATCGAAGTTAGGCTAGGCATAGCCAAAGAGGTCGCCCCGCGGCCACAGACGCCGCCGGCCGCCAAGGCGGCTCCAGTCAGGGGCCCGGAAACGACACCCGAACGACCGTGGGCCGACCTCGAATCAGCACCTCGCAAGCAGGCGGTACCTAGTCCTTCGCAACATCCGGCAACCAAAACCGCTCAGGTTCTGCCACCGGAGCCCGTCTCCACGACTCAACTGATGGCTTGGGCCGCCGGTTTCGCACTATTGTTGGCCGCCATTTATTTTCTGAAATTGGTCTACGACGTGGGTTGGCTCACACCGGAACGACAGATCCTTCTCGCTTCCATGGCGGCCTTCAGTCTCATTGGCATTGGCATATTTTTTGCTCGTGTTGATCGAAGCTATGCCGCCTACCTTCCGGCCCTGGGACTCATCGTCCTTTTCCTCACCGTGTACACGGCGCATCTCTATTACCATTTGTGGAACTCCGAATCTGCCATCGCTGCAATCAGTGGGATTACCGTGCTCGGCATCTGGCTGGGGCGCCGGTTCAATCAAAGCGTCTACGTCATCCTCGCCGCGACGGGCGTCTACCTCAGTCCATTGCTCATGCAAGCAATGCCTGATCGTCTGTTCGACGTCGTTATTTATTACTCGGCGTGGAGCTTGTTATTTTCATTTTGTTCACTAAACGAAGGCCGCCGCATCACGTACGTGCTTCCCATGTTTTTCGCCTTGATTGGTTTTGATCTGATATGGAAAACCTCCGGGCAGAGTTCATGGTTACTGGCCGTCATTTACCAGTTCATCCAGTTCACTGTGTTTGCAATTACGACGGCGGCTTTCTCCGCCATTCACAAAAAGCCGCTCAACGACTTTGACGGGGTCACGCACGGCTTCGCGCTGATCTACTTCTACGGTCTCGAGTACATCGTGCTCAAGCAGCATGTGCCGCATTGGGCACCCATCGTCGGGATACTGAGCGGCCTATTGGTGTTCCTGCTCTACATCATTGCCAGAGCGGCGTTCAAAGAAGATAAGCGTGCCGGCGTGGGCGCGGTCATCGTCAGCGCCTACTGCTCGGTCGTAACGGCGCATGCGCTCTTTCTCGAATGGATGCCTCATGGATGGTTTCCGTGGGGCGCGTTGATCATCGTCGTGGCGGTGGGTCTGCTGTTCTCTCAATACCAGGACAAGAGTAACCCGGCTTGGAAGCCCGTGCTCATAATCACCGGGCTGATCTTTGGTGGAAGTTACCTCGGCTTGCTGGCCGGCGCCGACAAGGGCGTCGATATCGTGATGCCGAATGCAGCCCTGGCAATGTATGCGATCGTATTGTACGGCGGCTACTATTTGTTCAGTCGCGCGGAAAGCGGCACGCGTGCGGCACCCATCATCTTGTATGGCGCGCACTTTGCCTTCATGGAATGCGGATTACGGGTTGTAGGCAACGGACTCCCGCTGTCCATGGTATGGGCCGCGTTTGCGTTGGCAATCCTAATCGTCGCCATCGCGTCCAAAGATAAATTGCTGGGTCAATCGTCATTGCTGATATTTTGCGCATCAGGTATCAAGGTACTACTGCACGATCTCGCTGGAAGCGGATCCCTCATCCGCGTCGTGACGCTCGTCGTTCTGGCGATCAGCCTCTATGTTGGCGGTTGGCTCTATCAATCCCTCGTCCGCCGGATAGCAGACTAGGCGGCACAGCGTTCGATTCTTGGGATACGAAATTGACGGGCTGATAGCCGATCAGTCGATTTGGCGGGCGCGCTCATGTTCCGAACCTAAGTTTCAGGGCAGCGAAAGGTTGTTCCTGCTGGTCAGTTCTTGAGCACGGGTGCGATCGCTTTCAGCGAGGCGTCGAGTCCGAATATGTGTTCAGAGCCGACGGGCACCTGAATCGAGGAGCCTTGCAGCCCATCGCCGATCGGCTCTGCGCGACCGCCCAAGCACGCGGCCAGGAATTGTTCACTGACTGCGTTGAAGGCAATTCGATTTTCGGTGCGTTCAAACCAATGACCTTCGTCTGGAAACACTACATAAGTCACCGGCAAATGATTGCGCTGCATCGCCGCGACTATCTGATCGCCCTGGGTCCGTGTAACTCTGGGGTCGTTGGCGCCCACACCGATCAGCAGAGGCCTTGCGATCTTGTCGGCGAAGAATAGCGGCGAACGCGAGCGCAGCAGCGCTCGGCCCTCTTCGGTTCGTGGATCTCCGACACGAAGCGCGAGTGCCTCCGCGTCCCAGACCCAGTACGGTGGGAGATTCTCGAGCAGCGTCACGAGATCGGTAGGACCGACCTCTTCCACTCCGCAGGCGAATTTCTGGGGGGTAAAGGCTAAGCCGGCCAGAGTCGCGTACCCTCCGTACGAGCCGCCGAGAATCGCGACTTTGGTGGGTTGCACGATGTGGTGAGCAATTGCCCAATCGACCGCATCGATCAGATCGTTCTGCATGGCTGCGCCCCACTGTCGGTTGCCGGCGTTGAGATATGCCTTGCCGAAGCCTTTCGATGCCCTGAAGTTGACGTTGAGCACCGCGTAACCGCGATTCGCGAACCATTGTGCCCACGCATCAAACCCGTAGAGTGTTCTGTACCACGGGCCGCCGTGCACGTTGAGCACAGTGGGTAATCCTCGCTCCAAGGTATCGTCCGCGCGCAACCGGCTTCCAGGAGGCAGAGTTAGGTATGAGACCATCTTCAGGCCGTCGCGAGCCGGGATCACGATAGGGTGCGTATCGACAAGCGGCTTCCCATTGAGCTCCGGCCGGGTTGCAAAAAGCAGGGTGGCTCGCCCGGTATCGCGATCGAACAAGTAGTAGGAAAGGGGTGTTTGCGGGCCCTCGCGAGCGACGACCCATCGCTTGTTCTCGCTGTCTTGACTAACGATGTCGATGCTGCCGCTGAGCTGCGCAGCGAGCGCGCCGAGGTCGCGCTGCGCGCCGCGGCCGACGGCCCTCCAGCGGTTCTCCAGATAGTCGACTCGATAGGCCAGCGGCTCGTGCGTACTTGGATCAAAGACGAATTTCGCCAGGTCGGCGCTCGAATCCTCCGCCACCGTGACGCGGGTGCCGGTTCGGTAGTTCACGCGCACCAGCGCGGCCGTGTCCCGCCCGGTGCTGTCGAGCACGTAAAACTGCGTGCCATCCCTGGTGAACGCCAGTGGCGTCGACACCTTCGATGCTTCGGCGTCGATGACGAAGAATTTCACCCACTGTCCTTGCTCGTCGCGCTTATAGACTTGCTGTCCGCCGCCGGGCATCGATTCGACCGCGAGCCGGACTTTGAGATCCCAGTCGGCGATCAGCTTCGAGAATCGGTCGTGTTGCTCGATGAGCCTACGCTCGCCGGTTCGGATATTGACGCTCCACACATCGTTCCAGCGCGGATCTCGGTTGTTGATGCCGACCAAGTAGTCATCGGGGTGAAGATGGCTGCCGGAAATAAGAACCGCGTGTACGCCGTCGAAGGGCGTCAAATCCCTCGTGGCACCTGTATCTACATCGAGGGAGTAGATGTGAAAGTTCTCATCGCCGCCGGTGTCCCGGGAGTAGAGGATGTAGCGAGGGTCGTACGACCAAACATAACTCTTGATTGCTCGGCCGACATTCTTGGTGACGGGGCGCGCCGCGTCGATATTGTCCACGGGTGCTACCCAGAGATTTTGTGCGCCGCCGACCGGTGCGCGAAAGCTCACGCGGGTGCCATCGTCGTTGATGGCGGCATCGCTCCGCTCCGGCAGCCCAAACAATAGGCGCCGAGGAATGAGCGCCGCGGCAGCAGCTTCGTCCGGAACGGCGTCCGCCCCATCTTGGGAAGCGAGACTGGGTTCAGACACGGCGAATAGAACGAGCGCACCCGCAATCAGTGCCGGTACAAAACGTTTACTCAGAATGGGGTGCATTTCATCTCCCGACAGTTCACGTCCCCTCGGCACTTCATGCGCAGGCGCAGCATGATAAATCGATTGACACATTATCCAACTATGGACATTGTGTCAATATTAACCGGCGTACCGCAGTAGCGAACTAGGCGTGAATAAGGAGCAGTAGTGAACGTGAAAGACCTGATTGCCATCGACGTGCACACACATGCCGACGTGTCCTGCCGCCAGCCGCCCGATGAGGTCTGGCAGGCGTACGAGGATGCCGCGTCGAAGTACTTCAAGGCCGGCAAGCGTCCGACCATCACCGACACGATTGCCTACTACCGCGAGCGGAAAATCGGTCTGGTGATGTTCACCGTCGATGCAGAACATGAGATCGGAGCGAAGCGGATACCGAACGAGGAGGTCCGCGATGCGGCGCGCGCGAATAGCGATCTCATGATCGCGTTCGCGAGCATCGATCCGCACAAAGGTAAAATGGGGGTACGCGAGGCGCGCCGCTTGATCGCCGAGGGCGGCATCAAGGGGTTCAAGTTCCATCCAACGGAACAGGGCTTTTTCCCCAACGACCGCATTGCCTACGGACTGTACGAAGTCATCGCGGAGCATAAGCTCGCGGCCCTGTTTCACAGCGGACACTCCGGGATAGGCACCGGCATGCGAGGTGGCGGCGGCATGCGCCTCAAGTATTCGAATCCCATCTATCTCGACGACGTGGCGGCCGACTTTCCGGACATGACGATTATCATTGCCCACCCGTCATGGCCCTGGCAGGACGAGGCCCTGTCGGTGTGCCTGCACAAGCCTAATGTCTACATCGATCTCTCCGGCTGGTCGCCCAAGTACTTTCCGGCCCAGTTGGTGCAGTACGCGAACACGCAGCTTCAACGCAAGATGCTGTTCGGCTCGGATTATCCGTTCATCACTCCGGACCGCTGGATGAAGGATTTCAAGGAGGCGGGTTTCAGGCCCGAGGTTCATGAGTTGATTCTCAAGGACAACGCGATCGCGGCTCTGCGTCTCGGATGAGGGATCTCATGGCCCGTACCGCACGATCGAGGCGTCGTCGTTTCCCCGTCTGTTCTGTAGTGCTCCTTACGTTGTGCATGGCGGCGCGCGTGAGCGCGGCGACCGGTTCAGGCCCGGTGACGGCACCCTACGGCTCGTGGTCCTCGCCGCTCACCGCCGAGGCGCTCGCGGCTGCGCAAGTTAGTTTTGACAATCTCCGTAATGCCAACCGACGGTTGTACTGGACTGAAACAGTGCCGAATGCCGGCGGCATCCCCTCGCTATTCAGCATGACGGGTGATGCAGAAGCTGCGAGAGTTACTCCCGAAGGCGTCGACGTGCGTACCCGGGTTCATGAATACGGTGGGGCACCCTATGTCGTGGCGGGTGATGTTGTGTACTACAGCCAGTCCGCGGATCAGCGACTGTACGCGCTCAAAGAAGATGGGGGTCCGGTACCACTGACTCCCGTCGGCTATCGCTATGCAGACTGCACCCCAACGCCCGCCAAGGCGGCGGTGAGCGGCCTCGTCTGCGTGCGCGAAGATCATACCGATGCCGCCCAGGTCCGCAATGCATTGGTGCGCGTGGCGCTGCCGGGCGGGGGAAGCGGCGAAGTACTGTATGGCGACAGCGATTTCGTTGCCTACCCCCGGTTCAGCCGAGACGGACGCCGGCTCGCCTTCATCACCTGGAATCACCCTCATATGCCCTGGGACGCGGCCGAATTGAAGGTCGCCAAATTCGACGGGCAGCATCTTGGGACGGCGACGACGATCGCGGGGGGCGCGGCAGAAGCGGTTCTCGACCCGCAGTGGGCCGCCGACAACACGCTTTATTTTGTCTCTGATCGCAGCGGTTACTGGAATCTGTACGCACACAGCGCGGCCGGCGTGCGCGCCGTGTGGCCGCGAGCGGCCGAATTTGCGAAACCGCTGCTGATGCTTGGTCAAGCGAACTATGCGCTGCTCGGCGAAAACCGTGCGGTGGCCCGGTTCGGAGAGCAGGGCCTCGATCGGCTGGCAGTGATCGATCTCAAGCACGGCGGCGGTCGCGTGTTGAATCTGCCATATGTGGAATATTCGCAGCTCACTCGGCTCGATGCCCGACACGTGGCCGCAATCGCCGGTTCAGCGACAGGGCCTCAGAGCATCGTGCGCATCGATGCCGTCAGCGGCAGCGTCACGTCGCTGCGCGTCGCCGGACACGCGTTGCTCGCACCGGCGTCCGTATCGCGCGCGACGCCGATCGATTTCCCTAGCGTAAATGGGCGTGTCGCGCACGCGTTCTATTATGCGCCGATCAACGCGGAATTTCAGGGCCCGAAAGGCTCATTGCCGCCGCTATTGACGCTGGTGCACGGGGGCCCAACTTGGCAGGCATCGCCCGCCTACGCTTCGAGAGTGCAGTTCTGGACCAGCCGTGGGTTCGCCGTAGTAGACGTCAATTATGGGGGCAGCTCGGGCTTTGGGCGTGGATATCGGGAAGAGCTCAACGGAAATTGGGGCATCATCGATGTTGAGGATGTGATCGCTGCCGCAAGTTTTCTCGGTCGCGCCGGCCGCGTCGATCCTGCGCGCACGGCGATAAGCGGCGGCAGCGCCGGCGGTTATACCGTGCTCGCGGCGCTGAGCACGAGCGATGTATTCCGCGCAGGGGCTGACTATTTCGGCATCTCCGACATGACGGCGCTGGCACGCGACACGCACAAGTTCGAAAGCCATTATATCGACACATTGATCGGTCCTCTGCCGCAGGCGCAAGCCACCTACGATAGTCGCTCGCCGCTCAATCATCTTGACGGCTTCAAGGTGCCGCTGATCGTCTTTCAAGGCGCCGATGATCCGGTCGTGCCGCCGAATCAGTCGGGCCGGATCGTCGAGGCGGTGCGCGCGCGCCGCACGCCGGTTGCATACCTAATCTATGACGGGGAAGGTCACGGCTTCCGCAATCCGAAGAACGTCATCCGCTCGCTGCAGGCCGAACTGTCATTTTATGGGCAAGTGTTCGGATTCACACCGGCCGATAAGCTGCCGGCGCTGGCGATTGAAAATTTCACATCCAAGCAGTGAGAAAACACCTAGATTCGCTATGTTGACAATTTATCTAATGCTGGATATCGTGTCTAACAGAATAAAAGAAGGTGGTGGGGTACAGGGTGGGTAGCACGCTGGGAAAAGAGTACGGGTTGCGCAGTTCGTCCGCATAAGGGGGGAAACATAATGTTGCATGAGATCAGTGAGTCCGGATGGGCTCGCCAATATTTTCCGGGGATCTTCGCAGTATTTGCATTGTGTACGGGGATCGGCGCGATGGCGGCGGACGACACGACAAGAGCCGCCGACCAACAGCCGGCCCTGACCGAAATCGTGGTAACCGCCACTCGACGCGCCGAAAACATTCAGGATGTCCCGCTCAGCATCGCCGCCGTTACCGCCGATGACATCGCGCAGCGAAACTTCGTCAGTGAGGAAGACTACCTGCGCACGATCCCAGGCGTTAATCAGGTGGACGAGGTGGGAAGCAGCGCCATCGTCATCCGCGGCGTCGAGACTTCTCCGTCATTTCAGAATTATGCTTCGGGACCCACAGTTGCGACTTACTTTGGTGAGACTTCGACTACGGCGTCGGCGGGCCTGACGGGTGGCAGCAATGTCGATATCAAGCTGGTCGACATCGATCGAGTGGAAGTATTGAGAGGCCCGCAGGGAACGACCTTTGGCAGCTCCTCCCTGGGAGGAGCCGTGCGAATAATACCTGCCGCCCCCAAGCTGGATGAATTCGGCGGCGAAATAGCCGCGAATTATTCGAACACTGCTGGATTCGGCGGCAGCAACGGTATGTTGCAGGGCGTGATAAACATTCCACTCATCGCGAACGAGCTCGGGATCCGGGCGGTGGTATACCAGTACCGGGACAGTGGCTACTATCGAAATATCGCGGGGTCCGATCCCATATTTCAGGCCGCTGCAGCGCAATCCGGCGCTCAGGGCCTTGCTCTCGATCAGTCGCGCGTAGGTGACACGCAATATACGGGCGGACGAATCGCGGCGCTCTGGCAACCCAGCAGTGATCTGAAGCTCACGGTCACGTATTTGAATCAGACCACCGACGTCGATGGAGCTCCATTTGCCACGCAGCCAGGTTCCTATGATCAATCCGTGTTCCAAATCGCTCCCCAGCAAGTGGTTCGGGGGCAGAGCGCGGGCGCCGACGACAGCTACATCGATCTATTCAACGTAATTCTCGAGGACAACTTGGGGTGGGCGGGCTTGATGGCGACCGTGTCGCATATCGAGAGTGGCTCGGTGAACACGTTCCCTGGACTGTTTGGGTTCGATCAACCCGTCTCCTATCAGTATCCGAGCGCGCATAGTGAATACTCCGGTGAGATACGCTTGACTTCTCAATTGCAAGGGCCCTGGAAATACATCGCCGGCTTATATGCGGAAAATCTCAAGGACAATCACTATGAGACCTACTACTGGAACGGCAGTGCGGCCTTGAACCCATTTCCGCCCGACGCGCTCATCGGCAATGTTCACGACAACCGTGACGAGAAGCAGGACGCGGCTTACGGCGAGCTGTCCTACGAATTTTTCGATGCGCTGACGCTGACAGGCGGCGCCCGCGCGTATAGATATCATCGCTCTGACCAGAATGAAATGGATGGAACCGTGTTCGGTGGGCCGAATGCCACGTATGCGGCAGGCGAAGCCTCCGGCACCAGCTACAAGGGAAACCTCAGCTACAAGATGAATCAAATGACCCTGATCTACGCGGATTTCTCGCAGGGCTTTCGCCTCGGAAAGCCACAGGCACCACTGCCGGCGGCTGCGTGTGGAACCGATGGGCTGATCACAGGAACGGATATCCCGATCTCCTCGACCGGATTCGTCAAATCGGATTCTGTGGACGACTACGATATCGGCACGAAACTGACACTGCTCGACCGACGATTGATCATCGATGCGGATGTGTACAAGGTCGATTGGACCAATGTACCCGTGACGACGGGAGCTCCGAACCCACCGGTTGGCTGCGGGTTGAGCTACGTAGCCAATGCCGCCGCGGCGACCTCGCAAGGCATCGAATTCCAGGCAAACTACTACCTGACGAAAGCGCTGAGGGTGGACTTGGGCGCTTCCACCGTGAATGCCAAATTGACCACCGCCGCACCTGCTCTGGACGCCCCGGCCGGCGCACGCTTGCCGGGCTCACCCAGGGAAAACGGCAATGTCGGGGTTCAATACGAATTCACCGTCGGCGGTCATGAAACCCAGGTGCGGGCCGACTCGTTTTATGTGGGCAGTTTCTATGGCGACCTCGCGCAAAGCTCGGACTTGAAGTCGGGCGGCTACGCGAGGATCGACGCAAGTACCCGGATGTCATTCGATAAGCTCCGTGTGGAGCTGTTCGCTCACAATATCTCGAATCGTGACAGCTACACCTGGCGAGGGAACGCCAACAATCTCGGGTCCGACTTTGGTTACCGGCTGCGGCCCCGTACCGTGGGTGTGCAGCTCAACTATGCCTTTTAGAGGAATGCAGATGAAACACAGAGCCATCCGAACACCCCTCCCGAAGAAGCGCGGTGGATGCGCCATCGCGCTGTGGCTGGCGCCTTTTATGCTGGTCGCCGCATCTGCTGTCACACATGCCGATGCAACCGATGACTACCTGCGCACGGAAATGGCGAAGAAGAGAATTCCCGGCCTTTCCGTTGCCGTCATGCGCGATGCCCGTGTCGTCAAGCAAGCCGCTTATGGTGTGGCCAGCGTCGAGCTGGGTGCGCCGGCGACGTTGGACACGGTCTACACGCTCGCTTCCATGACCAAGGTGTTCACCGCTTCGGCAATCATGTTGCTGGTCGAAGAAGGACGAATTTCTCTCGATGAACCCGTGTCAAAAATCCTTCCGCAATTGCCGCCCGCGTGGTCCGCCATCACTGTCCGGCACTGTCTCTCACACACGTCGGGTCTGCCGGACGCGTTGATCGACAATGTCAACATGAGCACCATTGCGCCGGATCGCGATGCCCTGCTCGCCGACCTGGCACGGCGCCCGGTGGCGCCGGCGGGAGAACGATCCGTCTACAATCAAACCGGGTACATCCTTCTCTCGATGATCATCGAGAAGCTCAGTGGCATGAGCTACGAGCAGTTCGTGCAAACACGCCTGTTGGATCCGGCGGGACTGTCGGGAGCTCGCTTTGGCGATGCGTGGGCGATCATTCCGAAGCGGGCTGATCTTTACACGGCGCTCGACATCACGCCGGATCACTTGCAAATCCAGGTGCACGACGGCCAGCCCATATTGCTTCATGACAAAATTCTGCATTACGGATCGAAGTACACTCCGGACTACATGGCGCCCGCGGCGCTGCTGAATGGCAGTCTTCTCGATCTCGTCAAATGGGAAAAGGCTTTGGCGGAAGGCAAGCTCCTCAAAGCATCGAGTCTGAAGGAGATGATTACGCCCTACAGGCTCCGCGACGGGAAAAGCGGAGATTTCGGACTTGGTTTCGTCACCGCGTCCCTGCCGAATGCAGGCCCCTATGCCATGGCGTCCTACGGCGGCGGGGCGGCGACCTGGCGCGTGACGATTCCGGAAAAGCATTTGACGGTGATCGTGCTGACCAACCTCCAGGACTCGCAGCCAGAGTCACTCGCCTTGGGCGTAGCGGCCATCTATGAGCCCTCGGTGAAGAACGCCCATGCCGAGTAACGTGCTGCCATAGCGAGCGTGGAGCGGGATCACATGAAGCGGCGTGCGATCGTCTATAGCTTCGTTGCCGGCCTGGTGGCGATGCTGTGCGCGGGTTCCGGTGTCGCCGACGATGTTGCCGCCGCGAGTCGTCCCGTCGTACTCAAGGCGGCCCACTTGTTCGACTCCGTGTCGGGCAAGCTGCAGGAGCCGGGCATGGTCGTGGTTGCGGGCAGCAAAATCCTGGCGGTCGGCCGGAACCTCGCCGTTCCGCCGAACGCCCAAATCATCGACTTGGGTGATGCCACGCTGTTGCCGGGATTCATCGATGCTCATGTCCATTTCGATGGTGAGCCGAGCACCAATTGGTACGAGGATTGGTACCACGGCATCATGCGTTTCCCCGCCGAGCAGGCTCTCTATGGTGCGTACTATGCCAGATTGACTCTGGCGGCCGGAGTTACCACCGTCCGGGACCTGGGCTCCTTCAACTACGTGTCTCTTGGGCTGAGAAACGCGATCAAGGCCGGCAAGATCCCGGGTCCGCGCATGGTCATAGCGAACTTCGCGATCGGATCGACCGGCGGTCACGCGGACCCGAATCCGGTGCCGCCGCAGCTGATGGCGCCGCCGGGTCCCGTCATGGGAGTGTGCAATGGACCCGAGGAATGCCGGGAGGCGGTGCGCTATCAGATCAAGTATGGGGCCGATGTCATCAAATTCATGGCTTCGGGCGGCGTGCTGTCGCTGTCCGATCCGGTGGACGTCCCGCAGCTGACGCAGGAGGAAATGAATGCCATCGTGTCGGAGGCGCATGCGTGGAAGCGCAAGGTGGCCGCTCATTGCCATGGTGATCGCGCCGCTGCAATGGCCATCGCAGCCGGGGTAGATTCCATAGAGCACGGCACGTTTCTCCAGGACAGCACGCTGCGAGAAATGAAGAAAAGGCACGTATACCTGGTGCCGACGCTGTCAACCGGGATCTGGGTAAACGACAGGGCCGACACGTTTCCGCCGGCAATAGCGGAGAAAGCGCGCGGAGTATCGCTTCAGATTCAACAGATGTTCCAGCATGCCGTACAGATTGGGGTAGCCATTGCCATGGGCACGGATGCAGGAGCCGAACCGCACGGTTTGAACGCACGCGAGTTCGCCTTGATGGTCAAGAACGGAATGTCGCCGAGTGCGGCGCTGATGGCCGGCACGGCGAGCGGCGCCGATCTGCTGGGCATCTCCGACCAAGTGGGAACGCTGCAACCCGGGAAATATGCGGATGTGGTGGCGGTTGCGGGCAATGCATTGGACGACATCGGGGCGACCGAGCATCCGGTATTCGTCATGAAAGAGGGCGTCATCTATGTCACTCGCCCATAGAGTGACAATGCTTCGCGGCCTTGAAATGTCTCTTCGATGGGACAGACGCAGTGTCGCTGCAGTTCCGGTATTTTTCATGCGAGCGCGTGGATGAGCACCTTGATTCTCGACCAGGAGCAAGTCAAGCGACTGCTGCCGATGAAGCATTGCATCACGCTGATGAGGGAGGCGCTCAGCACGCTGGCGCGCGGCGCGAGTATCAACCCGTTACGATTCGTGTTTCACCCGAACGGGACTTCGCGCTTGCTGTCGATGATGCCCGCTTATGCGAACGCAAGCGAACTTCTAGGCATGAAAATCGTCACGGTGAGCGAGCGTGGTCAGGGTTCGCAATACGACGCTCACCAAGGTCTCGTCGTATTGTTCGATCCGCAGCATGGAACCCCCTCGGCGATCTTCGAAGCAAGCTCGATTACAGCGATTCGAACCGCTGCGGTCAGTGCGGTGGCGACCGACCTGCTGGCCGGGCCGCAAGCCGGCGATCTTGCCATCTTGGGTTCCGGTGTGCAGGCGCGCGCGCACCTCGAAGCGATGACTCTGATCCGCCCGGTGCGCAGGATCCGCGTCTACAGCCGCGATTTCGCCAATCGCCGGGCGTTCGTCGCCTACGCGGCCAATTCATTGGGTTTGAAAGTGGAAGCCATGCCCTCGGTGCGCGATGCGCTTGAAGGCGCCGATTTGATCTGCACGACGACCTCCTCTGCGAGTCCGATCGTCGAAGGGCGCTGGCTGGAACCCGGAACTCACATCAATGCGGTGGGATCCTGCATACCAACCGCTCGGGAATTCGACACCGACGCGATGCGACGGGCACGATTGTTCGTCGATAGCCGAGAATCGGCTGCAAATGAATCGGGGGACTTTGTGATGGCGGTGCGTGACGGGGGGATTCGGGCAGATGCGATCGTGTGCGAACTCGGTGAATTGCTCCTGGGTCGAAATGGACGCTCATCGCCGGCAGACATCACGTTGTTCAAGTCACTGGGACTCGCGGTTGAGGATCTCGCTGCGGCGAACTACGTTTTGAGTCAAGCGGAGGAGAGGCGAATTGGCGCACGAATTGATCTCGGCGGCAGGAAGTATGCCCGCCGTTAGCCTGCCAAGTCACATTCCCCTGAGCGAGATCGAAGCAGCGCGCGTGCGCACTACGGGTGTCGCTCTGCGCACGCCGCTGATCAGATTGAACGTCGAAGGGGCTCCCTGCGAGGTTTACCTCAAGTTGGAGAATCTGCAGGCGATCGGTTCGTTCAAACTGCGCGGTGCTGCCAATGCGCTAATGGTCGCCGCCCCTGATGTTCTCAAAGCTGGTGTTTACACCGCCAGCGCGGGCAACATGGCCCAGGGGGTCGCGTGGAATGCGCGCCGGTTAGGTATCCGTTGCGATGTGGTCGTACCCGATCATGCGCCGCAGGCAAAGCTCGACGCCATCGAGCGGCTGGATGCACGCATAACCAAGGTGCCGTTCGATCGATGGTGGACGGTGCTGGTGGAGCACCGGTTTGCCGAACTGTCCGGACACTTCATTCACCCGGTGAGCAATCGAGACGTGATCGCCGGCAATGGCGTCATTGGACTCGAGGTTCTCGAGGATTTACCCACGGTCGATGCGATCGTGGTGCCGTATGGCGGCGGCGGCCTTTCCGCAGGCATTGGGTCTGCGGTGAAAGCGTGCCGTCCCGATGTCAAAGTGTTTGGAGTAGAAGTCGCAACCGCAGCCCCGCTTGCCGCGTCCGTGGCGGCGGGTCGGCCGGTGAGCATCGATTATCAGGCCAGTTTCGTCGATGGCATAGGCGGTAAGAGCCTGCTCGCAGAGATCTGGCCGATGATTTCCGCCGTGCTCGGCGGGTCTTTGGTGGTAAGTCTCGAACAAGTGGCTGACGCCATTCGCTTGCTCGCGCAGCGCAACCGGGTGATCGCCGAAGGGGCCGGCGCAGCATCCGTTGCCGCAGCCATGCAGGGCATGGCCGGGAAGGGAAAGGTCGTCTGCATCGTGTCCGGCGGGAACATCAATGCGTCGACCCTAGGCAGAATACTACTCGGTGAAGTCCCTGCGGCGAGCAAATGAACCCTCAGTCCAAGGCGTTGGGCCGAAACTCGTTTTCCCACTGGGCCACGACCGCGGTGGCGATACTGTTGCCCAAAACGTTGGTTGCGGTACGCCCCATATCGAGGAACTGATCGATCCCCAAGAGGAACAGGACCCCGGCCTCGGGTAGGCCGAACATGGGCGATATGGCTGCAACCACCAGGAGCGATCCGCGCGGCACACTGGCCATGCCCTTACTGCTGATCATCAGGACCAGAAGCATCGTAATCTGCTGACCGAGGGTCATGGGGATATGAAAGGCCTGTGCAATGAAGACCGCGGCAAAAGCTTGATAGACCATGGAGCCGTCCAGATTGAACGAATATCCCAGGGGAAGCACGAAACCGACGATTCGCCTGGGGATACCGACGTGTTGCAGGCGTTCTATCAGCTTAGGATATGCAGCCTCGCTGCTGGCGGTGGAGAAGGACACGAGCATCGGCTCGCGGATGCACCGGACGAGAACGTACACGTGTCGCCCGAGAACAGCGTAACCCGCAATGAACAACAGGCCCCAAAGACTGAAGAGCGCGAGGTAGAAGCCGCCGATGAATCGGCCATAGGTGATCGCTATTCCTACGCCTCTGACCATGATCGCGGAGGCCAATGCTGCAAACGTCGCTAGCGGCGCGAAGCACATGACCACATTCGTCATGCGCAGCATGACCTCCATCAATCCATCGATCGCCCGTCTTATGGAATGCCCGGACTCGCTGGTGACCGTGGAGAGCCCGATGCCGAAGAACAGCGAAAATACCAGGATCTGCATGATCTCGTTGCCGGCCATCGCATCGAAGATGCTGGTGGGGACCATGTGCGTCACGAACACCTGCCAATTGAGAGCGCTCGAGTTGACCTCGACTGCGCCGGCGGCCACCTGCAGGTTTACGTTGGCTCCAGGCTGAATACAGTTTACGAACAGCAGCCCAATACTCAACGAAACAAGGGAGGCTACCAGAAACCACGCGAGGACTTTCAGCACGATGCGACCGATTGCTTTGGTATCCCGCATGCCCGCTATGCCGGAAACCAGCGTGGAGAAAACCAGCGGCCCGATGATCATTTTGATCATGCGCAGAAAGATGTCGGTGATTGTCGAGAGATGGTCGGCTATGATCCGCGCTCGCTCGGATCCGGCTACGGTGTTGCACACGCAGCCGACAACCACGCCGAGGAGTATGCTGAGCATGATCCAACGCGTCAGTCGATTGCTCATTTGCACGGTGATGGCAAAATATCCAATACTAGAGAGGATGTCCAGTACCTGGAGAGTCCACGGATCGGCGCTCATCGCCAATGCGACGCCGGCACATTTCCCAACTTAATCTTGACAAATAATCCAATTATAGATATTTTGTAGTTATGAAAAAACGATCCACGGAACAGCAATTGTTGCTCGACCAAGTCAAGCAGATTGCCTTGGGATTGAGCGAGACCTTCGCGCCATTCTGCGAAGTGGTCGTTCACGACTTGCTGTCCCCGAAACGCGCCATTCTGGCGATACACAACAACTTGTCGGGGCGCGCACTGGGTGCTCCGGCGACGGAACTTGGATTGGCGCGCATCTCCGACTCGAATTTTCCGCAGATTGTCGCCAACTATGCGAATCGGTTCGCGGATGGCCGTCAGGCCAAGAGCACTTCGATTGGAATCAAGGATTCGAGCGGATGCTACGTCGCTGCGTTGTGCATGAATATCGATTTGACGCTGTTCCGTAGCATGGAGAATGTGCTCAACCAATTCAGCGCCGTGGCCGGAGATACGGTGAAGGAATCACTCGATCCTCGGGGTGCTGAAGCGATGCGAAATCACATCGATCAGTTTGCTGCGCGGATGTCGACCACACCGCGTTCGCTCAAGGTCGGCGAGCGACGCGCGCTGATCCGCGAACTAAAGGCGGCGGGCTTCATGGAAATCCGCCGCTCCATGGAAATCGTCGCGCGGCACCTCGGCGTTTCCCGGGCCACCGTCTACACCGATGCCAAATGATGCGCGTCTGCTGCTGCTCGACAAGGATCATGTCGAAGAGTTGATGCTTGCCGACGACGTCCTACAGGCCGTGCGCGAGGCGTTTGTTCTGCACAGCCGAGGCGGGGGCCGTATTTTTCCAACGGTGAGGGAACATCTCGCTGTTGGCGGCATATTTGGCATCAAATCGGGTGACATACCCGATCAAGCGTTGCTTGGGCTCAAAGCAGGAGGCTTCTGGCCGAGCAATCGCCGGATCGGAGGCGAGCCGCACCAAGCCACCGTGGTCCTGATCGATCCCGCGAACGGACGACCCTTGTGCATCATCGACGGCAACGCCATCACCACGGTGCGCACCGGCGCGGCGGGTGGGCTCGGAGTGGTGGAATTGGCACGGCCCGATAGCGTCCGCGCGTGCGTCTTCGGTACCGGCGTACAGGCGCGTGCGCAACTGACGTTTGCATTGCAGCTGATGCCCTCACTTCGCCGGATTCGCTATGTGACTTCCGGCGGCATCCAAGACACCGTCTTCGAATCCCACTTTGCCGGTCGGTGCGAGATCTCGCTCGCGCTCGACCCTAACGCCGCGGTGGCCGAAAGCGACGTGGTGGTCACGGCGACCCCGGGTGCCGGGGCGCTATTCGAACTAGGCGCAGTGCGGCCCGGTACGCACTTCAACTGTGTTGGTGCAGACACCAAGGGCAAGCGTGAGCTGCCGGAGGGTTTGCTGGAGCGCGCCCGCCTTTTCGTCGATGACCGCATTCAAGCGCAGCAGATCGGAGAGACTCAATGGGCGCCGGATCAGCCGTGCACTGAATTCGGCGAACTGCTCAGCGGCAGGGTCAGCGCGGGCCGGAAGGCCTCGGACATTACGATATTCGATATGACGGGACTCGCCTTGCAGGATCTTACCGTCGCACGGCTGGTCCATGATCGTGCGGTTGCGCGCGGCATGGGTATAAGCGTCGCGTGGCCCTGGTAGTGCTTCCAATCAAGCCAAGCACGTGAGCACGTTGCCCACTTTCGAGGACGTGGTGGCGGCCGCGGAGCGGCTCGAAGGGCATGCCATCCGCACGCCGGTCATGACCGCTCGCACGGTGAATACGGAATTCGGCGGCGAGGTGTACTTCAAGTGCGAGAACTTTCAGCGAACGGGTGCATTCAAGTTTCGCGGTGCTTTTAATGCGCTATCGAAGTTCGACGAGCATCAGCGGCGTGCCGGTGTGGTCGCATTCTCCTCGGGAAACCACGCTCAGGCAGTCGCGCTGTCGGCACGCCTGCTGGGCGTTCCTGCCACGATCGTCATGCCGCACGATGCTCCGGTTGGGAAGGTGGCCGCGACCCGAGGATACGGCGCCGACGTGGTCATATATGACCGCTACAAAGAGGACCGCGAACAAATCGGGCGCAATATCGCTGAAAGACATGGACGGACGCTGATTCCTCCCTATGACCATCCCGACGTGCTGGCGGGACAGGGAACCGCGGCGAAAGAACTCATCGAAGAGGTTGGCACGCTCGACGCCATTTTCGTATGTCTCGGCGGCGGCGGACTGCTCTCGGGATCGGCGCTGGCCGCGCGCAGGCTCGCACCGGAGTGCAAGATCTACGGAGTGGAGCCGGAAGCCGGAAATGACGGGCAACGGTCGTTCCGTAGCGGATCCATCGTACACATCGATACGCCCAACACCATTGCGGACGGGGCGCAGACCCAGCATCTTGGTGAATACACCTTCGCGATCATTCGGCGTGACGTCGATGACGTATTGACAGCTTCCGATGCGCAACTCGTGGAGTGCATGCGCTTCTTGGCATCGCGAATGAAAATCGTGGTGGAGCCTACCGGCTGTTTGGGGTTTGCCGCGGCACTCGAACGCAAGGCGCAATTACGCGGGCGGCGGGTAGGCGTCCTAATCAGCGGCGGCAATGTCGATATGGAACGCTTTTGTTCACTGATCAACGGCCAGGGAACAGCGAGTGCGCCGTCCGGCGCACGCAGATGAGCACTGAAGAGCGCTATCGCAGGCGCTCCCGGTATTACGTTTTGGTTCTGCTGAGCGCCGGCTACGCCCTGAATCTGCTCGATCGACAGATCGTGGGCATCCTGCTCGAGCCCATCAGGCGTGAGTTCTCGGCCCCCGATGTGATCCTGGGCTTGCTGGTCGGTCCAACATTCGCGGCTTTCTACGCGACGCTCGGAATGCCTATCGCATGGCTGGCGGATCGTTTCAATCGACGAAATATCATCGCCGCGTCGCTCGCGCTCTTCAGCTTGATGACGGCCGCAAGCGGTCTCGCCGTGCACTTCTGGCAGCTCTTGCTCGCGAGGGTCGTGACAGGAGTCGGTGAAGCGGGAGCGGGACCCGCGTCGCAATCGATCATATCTGATATGTTTGCGCCCAAGGAGCGAGCCTGGGCGCAGTCCCTGTATGCGGCGGGCTCCTGCGTCGGAGTGATGGTGGCATTTCTCTGCGGTGGCTGGATTGCCGAATACCATGGCTGGCGGACGGCGTTCCTGGTCGCCGGTGCGCCCGGACTTGTGCTTGCGGCCCTACTTGCCGTTACGATTGGTGAACCTCGCCGAGGCGCGGAGGTTGTCTGCGCCGATCGAGTGCACGTGCCGCCATTTGCGCAGACCGTACGGTTTCTGTGGAGCCAGCGGTCATTTAGATTCATCGTTCTTGGCGCATCGATGAGCGCGTTCACCACCTACAGCGTCATGGCGTTCGTTCCGGCGTTTCTCGCGCGTTCGCATGAGATGCGTGGGAGCGAGATCGGTCTGGTGCTGGCGATCATCCTCGGCTTTGGCGGATTCGTTGGAACCGCTTTGCCGGGCTACCTGGCAGATCGACTAAGCGCTCGCGACGCGCGGTGGAACGTGTACGTGCCGGCTATAGCGTCGGGAATATCGTTGCCGTTTTGGCTTGTGTTTTTCTTGGCTCACAGCAAAGCGTTGGCCATAGGGGCGGCGGTGGTTCCTTTGAGCCTCACGACGGCTTGGCTTGGGCCATGCTACGCAATGGCGCAAAGCCTCGTTCCGGTGCGCATGCGCGCTACCGCCTCGTCTATCGTACTCTTCGTCTGCAATTCGATCGGGCTCGGCCTGGGACCGCTGATCGTCGGCGCCGCCAGCGACCTGCTGCGTCCGATTGTCGGTAGTGACTCGCTTCGCTACGCACTGATGGCATCCATCGTCGCGACCCTGCTGGCGGTCATCTTTTACTACTTGGCCGCAGAAAAACTGCGGCTCGATCTGGTTCGAGCTGCGGAGGCCGGCGGCTCGGCGGCGTAGCCGCTCGATCCAGGGATGTGTGCCCCTAATATTGACCGTAACGACCGGCCACGGAGCGGATGAGTTTCGCCGAATCATAACCGACACCGTCTTTGAAGACGATTTCGGTATTCTCGATGTCGGTAATGTGCTGCGACGGGTCACCCTTGATCACGACGAGATCGGCATCTTTTCCGACCTCGATGGAGCCGATGCTGGCCTGCCTTCCCTCAAAAATCGCCCCATTGAGGGTTGCAATTCGAATGGCTTCGACCGGTGTGAATCCGGCCTCGACCAGCAATTCGATCTCTCGTTGATCTCCAAAGCCCGGCAACGTCCCCCCGGTGCCTGTCGGGTCAGGCCCCGCCAGTAGTAAGCCGCCCGCCGCCACGAACTGCCTCTCCATTTTCATATCTTGCGCCAATAGCGCGACGGCATCGGCGGGCGACTTCTCGGATCGACGGAGGCGCATATACAGGTACGCATCGCGCGCTTCCGGCGTCAGCGCATCCAGCATTCGCGATTGCAGCGGCGGCCGTCCGGCCGTACGCCCCTCGAGCACGGTCAGTGTCGAGGTGATCGCCACATGGTGCGTCACCAACAGCGCGAATAGCTTTGCCGCCTCAGGCCCCTCTGGGTCCATCGCTTTGAGCGTTTCCTCTCCTGCCGATTCTGAGCATTCGTCCGGCCTTTTATCGCTGTCGAGTTGGGTGTTCACAGAGAACCCGTGCTCGAGATTATCGATCCCCATGGCCGCTGCCTCGGGATATGTCACCGAGCAAAGATGGGCCGTCATTTTCAGACCATGTCTGTGCGCGGCATCGATTGCGGCCTTCAGCTCAGCACGTGTGACATGCATGTACGCCTTGAAAGAGGTAGCACCGACGCTTGCCCAGTAGTCGACAAATTGTCTCGCCTCCTCCGGGCCGGAGAGCTGATGCATCTGGATGAGCTGAGCGCCCTTTCCCTCTATGTAAGGCGCCGTCACATCGATATGCGGTCCCACCAGCTTTCCCGCTTCGATCCGATCACGAAGGTTCAGATCGGCGTACGGTTCGACACTGCCCGCCGTGCGCATCGTCGTCACGCCTGCTGCGAGATACAACTTCGGCGAGGAGAACAGCATCTCCGGAACCAGTCCCGGCTCCTCCCAAAACGGATCTTTCCCCGGTTCGAGATTGGGACGCGCGACGTAAAACAGGTGATCGTGCATGCCGACGATGCCGGGGATAACCGTGTAACCATGCAGGTCGAGAACGGACTTGCCCGAAGCGCCGAGCACATCGCCGGCCGCCTCGATTCGTACGATCCGTCCGTTTTCAATGACCACGTTCTGATCGGCGGCGGCCGGCTTCCCAGTGCCGTCGATCACACGCACATGGGTCAGGATGACATTGGGTCCTTGGACGCGAACATACTGCTGTACTTCAGGCGACAACGTTGGAGGCGCCGCACGGAGGACACTGCTGCCGGACATTAGAAGGACAGCTAAGAGCGGCGTAAATCTAGGCTGCTGAGTCATGCGGTCCCTCGATTATCGATACATCGTTCGGGTGTAGCACCGTAGCGGCTCTCGGCCAACTTTTCCGTACAGCTTTACAGAATATCTATATTTGGATATTGTGTCAAGATAGCTGACGGTATAGTTTATTGGCGGCATCAGGTCCGCGTCACAACTGCAAAACTGAATGCTTCGCAGGGTCGCTGTGTCAGCGCAATCGGGAGATGGACATGAATTGGCGTATCAAGCCGCTCGACACGATGGTTGCCAGTGCAGAACGGAAGTCGCTTGCACGAACTCTAGGGGGATTTCAGCTGATGATGCTCGGTATTGGAGCCGTCATCGGCACGGGCATTTTCGTGTTAACAGCCGAGGCAGCGCAGAAGGCCGGCCCGGGCATGATGGTCTCCTTCGTTATCGCAGGCTTCGTCTGCGCCGTCACCGCATTATGCTATGCCGAGCTTGCTTCAATGGTCCCGGTCGCTGGGTCCGCCTATGCCTACTCCTATGCGGTATTCGGCGAATTCGTCGCGTGGATCGTCGGTTGGGCGCTCGTTCTTGAATACACCATTGCCGCGAGCGCGGTTGCCGTTGGTTGGTCGAACTATCTCGTGCCGTTGTTGCAGCATAGCTTTGATATTCAAATTCCTGTGTACTTGAGCAAAGGCTATCTCGCCGGCGGATTCATCAATGTTCCGGCCGTCGTCATATCGACGCTCGCCACCGGACTTCTGGTTCTCGGCACACGTGAGAGCGCCACGGTAAATGCCGTATTGGTGTGCATCAAGGTGGCGACGCTCGTTCTATTCATCGCGCTGTGCGCGCCTGTGATCGAGCTCACCAACTTTCATCCGTTCGCGCCCCTGGGGGCGCTGGGGGTGGGTGGCGCAGCCGCTTCGGTCTTCTTTGCGTATATCGGCTTCGATGCGGTTTCCACCGCGGCGGAGGAGACCAAGAATCCGCAGCGGAACCTGCCCATCGGCCTGATTGGCAGCCTAGTTATTTGCACGGGCCTCTATATTCTTGTGGCAGCCGGGGCGATCGGCGCGATCGGTGCGCAACCCGTGATGGACGCTGCCGGTCACGTACTGCCGCCGGGCGGTGTCGAGCTCTTTGAGGCCTGCAAGAATCCGCTGAAAGCCGTAGCGCTTGTGTGTAGTGATGAGCCCCTCGCTCATGTGTTGCGCCAAATCGGCTGGGAGAAGATCTCGCGCCTGATTGGCCTCGCCGCGTTCTTGGCGCTGCCATCGGTCATCTTGGTGCTGATCTTCGGTCAAACGCGCATATTTTTCTGTATGGCGCGCGATCGGCTTCTACCCGAAATCTTGACCACGGTGAATAGGAGATTCAAGACCCCTCATGTCGTTACCATGATAACGGGTGCGGTCGTTACCTTGGCCGCAGCGTTTTTCCCGGTCGGCAAACTTGCCGACCTATCGAATGGCGGCACATTGGTGGCTTTCTTCGCGGTGGCCTTGGGAGTGATGATCTTGCGCGTAACCCATCGGCAGAGACCGCGGTCATTTAGAACACCTTTTGTCTGGATCGTGGGCCCGCTCGCCCTCATCGGTTGCATCACGCTGTTCACTTTATTGCCGAACCTTACAATCATTGTATTCTTTGGTTGGGCTCTGCTCGGGCTTGTCGTATATGTTCTTTACGGGTACCGACGAAGTGAATTAGCGGGATCGGGCGGGTAACGGCTTCGTGCGTAGGTCTTGGAACGCACGTCACCAATGGAAATGCGCCAAGGGCGGTACTGTTGGGATGCTCTTGCGAATTGCGATTCCGGCCGCGGTCTTGCTATTTTGGCTACCGCCGGCGGTAGCCGACTGCTTCGCGGACTTGCTGGCCACTGATGGATCGCTTGGCGAGCTCGTAAAGAAAGATCCGAGTCAGGCTATTCTCCTGCTGAAGGCCGAGCTCCAAAAAGGCGGCGCGGTTGAGATGACGACACGAGCGCACCTCTACGCCATGCTGATGGATGCGTTGGTGGAAACAGGGGACGTTCAGGCGGCCCGGCAGGCCGCGGTCGCTGGAATGGATGCGCTGTCGAGCTCGGATGACGACGCCTTAGCTCGCCGGTTGCGCCTCAGAAGCATTTCCCTGCTCGAGCTACAGGGGCAACTGGTGCGTGCCGCGGACCAATACGAGATCGCGTCCGCAGAGACTCCACTGGATGCACCCGACTTGGCGTGCGTGCTGATCAAGCGTGGTTATCTTAGATTTCGCACCGGACGAGTAGGGGGCGCCACCTCGGACCTATTAGCAGCATACGCCGCTGCGAGAGACCGAAGGAACGATGCATATAGGCTACATGCGGGCTATGTGCTTTCTATGTTGTATTCCAGGTACGGCTTCTACGACGACGCCCACGCGCTGGTCGAGGAGGCGGTGCAGTACTACTCGAAATCTAAGGATCGCGCGCTGCTATCGGAGGCCTATTATCGGCGTGGCGATGTTTCTCTCTACGAAGGTTTGTACGAAGATGCGCAGAACGATTTCCGGCGGGCCCTTGAGATAGGCCGGAGAGCTTCCAATCCTCTGCAAATCGCAGTTCAGGAACAGCGTCTATGCAAAGCGCTCTCGTTGCTTCCGAACCGGGCCGATTCAGTCGCTGTCTGTAAAGCGGCATACTCGAAAGCGATCTCAGTAAACGATAGTGAAACGGCCAAAGTCGTGCTCGCTTCGTTGGCCCAAATAAGTCTCGATGGAGGCCATCCGAAAGCTGCCATAGATCTGCTGAACCGCGCGCTGGCGAAGGATGGCGTGGATCTCAGCGAATCGACGAGCTCGAAGCTCCACGGACTGCGCGCCAGGGCGCGAGAACGGATCGGCGACTATCGTCGTGCCCTCCAGGACACCGGCATCTATCTTGAGTATCTACTACGAGAACGAGCAGCCAACGACACGAATCGGATCGCGGTGCAGCGGGCCCAACTCGACAATACCGTCAAGGATGTCCAGCTAAGCGGCGCCCGTGCGGAGGCGCGGATTGCGGCACTTGCTGCCTCGCGCCAGGTGCTCTTGCGACACGTGGCTGTAAGTTGCTCACTTGCGGCTACCATCATCATTCTGGTGGCGGCATGGCAGTGGCGTAAGCGACATCAATTGGAGGGCGCCCGACACGGCGCCGCGGTTCGACTGGCATTTATTGCTCGCTTAACGGGGGGTGTCGCCCACGAGTTCAACAATCGACTGACCGTCATTCGTCAGGCAGTGGAGTTGCTGAGACGGGAGCCGGGGGTCTGTTGCAATTCCTCCACAGGTGAACTCATTGACGAGATCGACGAGTCAAGTCGAGCCTGCGCGGATATGACAACTCAACTCCTCAGTTTCTCGCGCCAGCAGCACCTGATGCCGCATGCCATTGTCATGGAATCCTTTCTTGCACAAGTGCGTCCAACGCTCGGTAAGGTCGCGGGCCTCCGAGTGACGCTCGAAACGTCTGTTTGTCGGCCCGTGCCAATTGCTTGGGCCGACGAACGATTGCTGACTGCCGCGCTCATCAATCTGACCAGCAATGCGAGGGACGCCATGGAGAATGGCGGGAAGCTATGTATTCGCGTCACGAGTGAAGATGTTCAGCGCGTGCGCATCGAAGTGGCCGACGAAGGGTGTGGAATCGCTGCCGACGTGATTTCGCAGGTTACCGAACCGTTCTACACAACCAAAGCGGCCGGGTTGGGATCCGGCCTTGGTCTTAGTATGGTCGAGGGCTTTGTTACTCAGTCGGGCGGCACCATGACGCTAACTAGTGAGCTGAATCGGGGAACTACGGTTGCTCTTCTCTTGCCTGCCGGGTCAATGGCGCTGTGAGCGACTCTCAGCCCGCTTTGTCGACGCATATATTATTGGTCGAAGATCACCTGAGCCTTCGGCGTATCCTGGTGAGGACGCTGACATCCGCGGGCTTTCAGGTGACGGCGGCAGAGAATGGGGATCAAGCACGGCAGATGCTCGAGAACGGTACGCTGCCCGATGTCCTTTTGAGTGACATTCGCATGCCCGGCACCCTAGATGGAATCCAACTCGCCAGATGGGTGAGGATAAATCGCCCGGGTATTGCAATTATCCTGCAGTCCGCCTATTCCGAATATCGCACCGATGAGTTCAAGGTGGTACAGAAGCCATTTGGTGCAGAAGAACTGATTGCCGCGCTACTCGAGATGTCTACATTGCATACTGAAGCGCCCACATCGTGAATCCAATGTCATTGGAAAGCGCAACTGCTCGACCGGTTACCTTCTCGCCTGCTCGAAACCCGTGAGCACATTCACCACGTTGATGCCGATTTCGCCGACGGCATAGCCGCCCTCGAGCACGAACAGGGTGGGCAGCGCGCACCGGCCGATCATTTGGCCGTAGGTAAAAAAATCCTCGGATTGGAGCCGAAAGAAGCTGATGGGATCCTTCACGAAGGTATCGACGCCCAGGGAGACGATCAAGGCGTCCGCCCGGAACTCCGCGATGCGTGCCAGCGCCGCGCGCAGCGCCTCCGCCCAAGCGGGCCATTCCGTTCCCGGCGGCATGGGAAAATTCAGGGTGAACCCTAAGCCCGAAGCCGCGCCGGTTTCGTCCGCATATCCTGAAAAATAAGGAAAGGCGTCTGCGGGATCGCCGTGCAGCGATACGTAGAGCACGTCCGGGCGATCGTAGAAAATGTCCTGCGTGCCGTTGCCGTGATGAAAATCGACGTCGAGGATGGCGACCCGGGCGGCGCCCGAGTCACGCAGGTATTGCGCCGCGATGGCGGCGTTGTTCAGAAAGCAGTAGCCGCCGTACAGGTCGCGCGCCGCATGATGCCCCGGAGGCCGGCACAGCGCGAAGGCCGCGGGCGCCCCTTCCTTGATCTGCAGCGCACCGGTCAACGCCACATCGGCGGCGGCGCGTGCCGCCTCCCACGTGCCCTGGCTGATCGATGTTTCGCCCGCCATGGCGTAGTACCCCAGCTTTCCCGAAATGCTGTTCGGGCGGCGCTGCGCCATTCGCCGGGCGGGCCAGCAATCGGGGATGGCCTCGCCGCGGTTGCCGGCGGCGGTCCATTCCTGAAAGGCCAGCTCCAGAAATGCCACGTACTCCGCGTCGTGCACGCGCAGCAGCGGGGCGGCGGTGAACTTCACGGGGGCCAAGACCTGCCCCATGCGCTCCGATTGGATGCGTTCGAGGACGATTTGCGCGCGCTCCGGCGACTCGTGGGGGCGAACCAGCTCGCCGCCGTAGAGTTCGGTGCGCGCACTGCGCAACAGGTGATCCGTGGAAAAAACCGTGATCATTCAGTTTCCTTGGGAGCCGAAAACGCTCCACATTGACGGGGAGCCCATCCTCCCGTCAATTCCGCGCTCAACTTTTCTGATCCACGGCCGACACGTTGGCCGGAGGTATCGTGCACAAGGTTGATTTGACTCCGGAAGAACTGGTCGCGGGAATCAAGGATCTGGTGACGCTGCCCGAGGTGGCGCTGCGGATCGCGCGCCTGGTGGACGATCCCCAATCCTCGGCGGCCGACATCGGACGCGAGGTCAGCCATGATGCCGCCTTGACGGCGCGTCTGCTGCGCATCGCCAACAGTCCCGCCTTCGGCCAGCACGGCAAGATCGCCACGATCAGCCGTGCAATCACGGTACTCGGCGTGAGGCAGGTGCGCGATCTGACCGTGGGACTCACGGCCGTCCGGACTTTCGACGGCATCGGCAACAATCTGGTCACGATGGAGTCCTTCTGGCGCCACAGCGTCATGTGCGCCGTCGCCGCCGGCCAAATCGCGGGCCGCCGCGCGCGCGTCCGCGACGACATGTCGTTCGTCGCCGGGCTGCTGCATGACATCGGGCAGCTGGTGCTGTTCAGCCGCGCTCCGGCGCAGGCGCGGGAAGCGCTGCTGATGTCGGTGGATTCGGCGGACGATCGGGGGCTATACCTCTGCGAGCGAGAGGTGATTGGATTCGATCACGGCGTCGTCGGGGTCGCACTGGCGCGCAATTGGGGTATGCCGGCATCGTTGCAGGAATGCATCGAATTTCACCACGAACCCGAGCGAGCGAAGGCGCATCCGCTCGAAGTCGCGACCGTCCATGTCGCCAACAGTGTGGCGGTGCTGGCCGAGATCGGCAGCAGCGAGCTCGCCGAGGGTCCGCCCATGTCCCCGGCCGCGCTCCGCGCACTCAAATTGGACACTGCGGCGCTGCGGGAAATCATCCAGGAAACCCAGAAAACGGCGGCCGAGGTGTTGCCGCTGATGATTGCCGCCTGAGCCTGCGGCCGCCGCCGCGGCGGCGGGTGGAATGTGACGAGGTTCGCAGGATTCGCGGCGCTCCTCGAGCCTTACCCGCCGGGCGCCGCGGCACGTTAAGTTTCCACGCCGCTTGACGATACTCCTGCTGTTGAGTGCGCACTGCTTTAACTGCGAATGCTGAGCGGAGACGGTCTTCAATGGCGAAAAAAATACTTGCGGTCGACGACTCGGCATCGATGCGACAGATGGTGCTGTTCACTCTCCAAGGCGCCGGCTATGAGGTGGTGCAGGCCTGCGACGGAGTCGAAGCGCTCGAATTGGCGCGGCAATCCGCCGTCGATTTGGTGCTGACCGACGTGCACATGCCGCGCATGGACGGCATTACGTTGGTGCGCGAGCTTCGGGCCCTGCTGAATTACAAGCTGGTGCCGATGCTGATCCTGACGACCGAGTCCAGCCAGGAGAAGAAGATGGATGGCAAACGGGCGGGTGCCACGGGGTGGATCGTCAAGCCCTTCAACCCCCCGCAGTTGCTCGCGACCGTGGCGCGCGTCATCTGAGCTGAAGCGGCGTTTATCGAATACATGTGCCGAAGGAATCGAGCGTGACCATAGACCCAGAAATGGCTGAGATCGTCAAAGTCTTCTTCCAGGAGAGCCGGGAGGGACTCGATGCGATGGAGAGCGGGTTGTTGGGGCTGGGTGCCACCGCCGATACCGAAAACATCAACACGATCTTTCGCGCCGCCCACTCCATCAAGGGCGGCTCGGCGACCTTCGGCTTCGCCGAGGTTGCCGCCTTCACCCACGGAGTGGAGACGCTGCTCGATGAGATGCGCAACGGCGTACGGCCGGTCACCTCCGAAGCGGTTCAAACCCTATTGCAGGCCTGCGACTGCCTGCGCGAAATGATTGCGGCCACGGAGGCCGAGCAGCCGCTCGATCAGGGGCGAATCGCCGCCCTCAACAGCGACATCCTGCACATTCTGGGCGAACGGCCCAATGAGACACCCACGCCGGCCGCCGGCGCACCGCGCTCAGCCGCCGGAGCGCCGCAACGTGCCGCTGCGGCCGGCCCGGCCGCCGGGGTCCCTCCTGCCGCCGCGGAACAGTCCACCGGCTGGCGCATCGTCTTCGAGCCCGTCGCGGAGCTGTTGCGCCTGCGCAATGAACCGACCCGCATGTTCGCGGAACTCGAACGGTTGGGGACAATTGCGGCCCGGGCCGACGTTTCGCGATTGCCGGCCCTCGATGCACTAGACCCGGAGTCCTGCTATCTGTCCTGGACCCTCGAGGTGTCCGGTCAGATTCCCCGCCCCAAGTTGGATGAGATATTCGACTGGGTGGATTCTCACTGCCGGCTCGAATTCACACCCACGGGCCGCTCCGCGGCCGCGCCTGCGGCCGCGGTTCAAGCCGCGCCCCAGGCTCTTGCGCCAAGCGCCGCGCCTTCGCCTGAGGCGAAGGTCGCATCTCCCGCGAACGCCGAGCGCGGTCCGGCGGCGGCCAATGTTCCGGTGCAGAAAGCCGCCGCGGAGTCGGGGTCCATCCGCGTCGCGACCGAAAAGGTCGACGGCATCATCAACCTGGTCGGCGAGCTTCTGATCACTCAATCGATGCTCTCCGGCTTCGCCGACGGCATCGATCCGGACGATCTGGACCGGCTGCGCCAGGGACTCTCGCAACTCGCGCGCAATACGCGGGAGCTGCAGGAGAGCGTGATGCAGATCCGCATGCTGCCGATCAGCTTCGCGTTCAACCGCTTTCCGCGTATCGTGCACGATCTTTCGCGCAAGCTCGGCAAGAAGGTCGAGCTCAAGCTGACCGGCGAGGGCACCGAACTCGACAAGACCGTGCTCGAGAAGATCAGCGATCCCCTGGTGCACCTGGTGCGCAACGCCCTCGACCACGGTCTCGAAATCCCGGATCGGCGCCTGGCCACCGGTAAGCAGGAGACGGGCACGCTCGAGCTCGCGGCGTTTCATGAGGGCGGCAACATCATCATCGAGGTGCGCGATGACGGCGCCGGTCTCAACAAGGTCAAGATATTGCAGAAGGCCCGCGAACGCGGGCTGGTCGCCGCGGATCAGGAACTGACCGACGAGCAGATCGACAATCTGATATTCATGCCCGGCTTTTCCACCGCGGATCAAATCAGCGACGTATCGGGCCGCGGCGTCGGCATGGACGTGGTGCGGCGAAATATCAACGACTTGGGCGGCCACGTGCAGATTTCCTCCAAGGAAGGACTCGGCAGCACCATCCGCATCCGCCTGCCGCTGACGCTCGCCATCCTCGACGGGCAGCTGGTGCGGGTCGGCAAGGAGATCTACATCATCTCTCTGTTGGCCATCGTCGAGACCATTCAGGTGCCGCGGGAGCGGGTCAACAAATTGGTGGGGCGCACCGAGGTGTTTCGGCTGCGGGAAGAGTACCTGCCCGTCGTCAAGCTTTGCGATCAGTTCGGCGTCGAGCCCGACAGCAGAAGTGCCGAGGACGGCCTGCTGGTGGTGGTCGAGGCCGACGGCAAGCGCGCCGGTGTCCTCGTGGACGATTTGCTCGCACAGCAGCAGGTCGTCATCAAGAGTCTCGAATCGAATTTCAAATCGGTGTCAGGAATCGCCGGGGCGACCATTTTGGGCGACGGCACCGTGGCTTTGATCATCGATGTTCCGGGCCTGATCCGCTCGGTAATCAACAGCGGCGGCGCGATTTCTGCGCACGCGGCCTGATGCTTGGGTCTAAGCCGGCGGCGAATTGGCGTGAATTTTCAAGGGTGCGATTTCATAGAGGTATGGAACAAATGAGTACGGCGAAAGCAGCGGCGGGTGCGGATAGGTCCGGTACCGATTCCAGCGAGCAATATCTGACATTCATGCTCGCCGGCGAAGAGTACGGCGTGGACATCCTGCGTGTTCAGGAAATCAAGGGCTGGGACAAGGTGACCCGCATACCGCACACCCCGGATTACGTCCTGGGCGTGATCAATCTGCGCGGCGCCGTGGTGCCCATCCTCGATCTGCGGCGCCGGTTCGGACTCGAGACCATCGAATTCGGACCCACAACGGTCGTCATCGTGGTGCGCGTCATGAGCGCGCGCGGTGAGCGCACGGTGGGTGTGGTCGTCGATGCCGTTTCCGAGGTCTACAACGTGGATGCGGACGACACCAAGCCGCCGCCCGACGTCTGCGGCAGCGTCGATACGGTATTCGTCAAGGCGCTGGCGACGATCGAAGAGAAGATGCTGATCCTGCTCGACATCGACCGGCTCATCGGCAACAGCATCGTCGACGAAACCGTGCCGGCAGGCGCAGCAGCGTGAGCAAGAAGAAACCGCCGCGCTCCGCGAAGCCGAAGCCTAAGGCCCCGCGGCCGTCGCGCATCGTGCTCGATGACCGTCTGACCATCGTGCAGGCCGCCGATCTGCATCGCGCGCTGGTGAAGCGCCTGGCCGAAGGCCGGCAAATCGTGGTGGACGGCACCCGGGTCGAGGAAATCGATACGGCGATATTGCAGCTGCTCGCCAGCCTGTGGCGCACCGGCGCGCAGCGCGGCGTTGCCTGCACCTGGCACGGCGCATCGCCGGCGCTGCGCCGAACCGCGGCCCTGGTGGGAATGGCCGAGATGCTGCAATTCCCGAACGCCGAGCCCGCGCACGACCGCGGCCATGCCGCTGCCTGACCTCAAAAGCGGCGGCGTCAGCGCGATCGATGACTCGATACCGGTACCGTCCGAATCGAGCAGCGTCGCCGTGCAACAGTGCCGTCTCTGGCTGAATTGGGCCGCCGCCCAGGTCGACGCGTGCCTGAGCAGCGACGGTCTGGCCAACGAGCAACTGCTGGCCTCACTCGCCGATTTGTTCGGCCCGCAGCAGCCCCCTAGCGGCGCCGCGCCGGGCCCGGCGTCGGACACTTTGAGCTGCAAATTGTCGGCCGTGGTCGTCGCCGTTCAATCTCATGACCGGGTCATGCAGGGCCTCACGCACGTCGCGGAATCGCTGCGTCTGCTGCGCGAGCAACTCGGGGATTCGGGCAGGACCGAATCGGCGGATTCCTGGCGAATGCTGCGCGAGAAGCAATTCCGCGTCTTCAGCATGGCCGAAGAGCGCGCGTTATTCGCGCGCCTGGTGGCGCACGAACACGAGAACCGGCGTGAAGCCGCCCCCGATGCGGGGGAGACGGCGGAGCTGTACATCAACGACTTGGGTCTATTTGAGTAGCCATGAGCATGCAATCCGTCGATCAAGAATTCGAGTTCACCGACGCGGAGTTCAAGCGCCTGCGCGAGATCGTGTACGCCCGCACCGGCATTGCACTGTCGGAGGCGAAACGGGAACTCGTCTACGGACGGCTCGCGCGGCGGCTGCGCAAGCTGAAATTGGACTCGTTCGCACAATACTGTCAACTGGTCGAAGCCGGGGAATCCGCCGAATTGGAGGAGTTGACCAACGCGATCACGACGAATCTCACGTCGTTCTTCCGAGAGGGCTATCACTTCGAGCATCTGGCCGCCGAGGCGCTGCCGCAGATCGAGTCCAAGCGCGCCGCCACGCGGCGCCTGCGCCTGTGGTCGGCAGGCTGCTCGACCGGCGAGGAACCCTATTCGCTGGCGGTGGTCCTGTGCGAAGCCATGGCGCGCCTCGGCAATTGGGACGTCAAGCTTCTCGCCACCGACATCGACTCCAAGGTGGTCGCCACCGCGGCCGAAGGGGTGTATGCGGCGGAGCGCTTCAAGGGCGTGCCGGCCGAACGCGTCAAGAAATGGTTCCCACCGGCCGCGGGGCGCCCGGGTTTTAGCGCGGCTTCGCCCGCGCTCAAGTCGCTCATCACCTTCAAGCAGCTGAATCTGATGGATCCCTGGCCCATGAAGGGGCCCTTCGACGTCATCTTCTGCCGCAACGTCGTGATCTACTTCGACAAGCCCACGCAGAGGCGGCTGTTCGACCGCATGGCCGAACTGCAGGAGCCCGGCGGTTGGCTGTTCGTCGGCCACTCGGAGAATCTGCTCAACGTGACCCGCCGCTACAAGCTCGTGGGGCGCACGGTGTACCGGCGGGTGGAATGAGCGCACTGGATCCGACCCCGCGGATGGAACTCGAGCCGCCGCTGCCGCCGGCGCTGCCCCAATTCGGGCACATCCGCCGCACCTGGGACGCGGATCTGGGCGTACCCGTCGCCAAATTGCTGCCGGGCGACTACTACGTCACGCGCCACAACGAGGCCATCTTCACCGTGCTCGGCTCCTGTGTCTCGGCCTGCGTGCGCGACCGCAAGCTGGGTATCGGCGGGATGAATCACTTCATGCTGCCGCTCGACCGGTCGGGCGGCACCAGTGCCTGGGCGGAAAACCTGGTCAGCTCCGCGACGCGCTACGGCAACGTCGCGATGGAGCGGCTGATCAACGACATCATGACCTTGGGCGGCCAGAGGGCGAATCTGGAGTTCAAAGTGATCGGCGGCGGCAAGGTGCTCGATATGTCCCTCGATGTCGGCGGGCGCAATGCGCAATTCGTCCGCGAGTACCTCAAGACCGAAGGCTTTCTCATCAGCGCCGAGGATCTCGGCGACAGTTTCGCGCGTAAGGTCTACTACAGCCCTGCGACCGGCAAGGTGCGGGTGAAGCGCCTGACCTCGACGTTCAACATTGCAGTGTTCGAGCGCGAGCGGGAGTTCGCGCCGACGAACGTTCAGGTCGAGTCCGGCTCCGTGGAACTCTTTTAGTAGGACGCCCGATATGGACAAGAAAATTCGCGTTCTGGTGGTCGACGATTCCGCGGTGATGCGCCAGCTGTTGACCGAGATTCTGAATTCCGATCCCGGCATCGAAGTCGTCGGATCCGCGCCGGATCCGTATGTGGCGCGCGAGAAGATCAAATTGCTCAATCCCGACGTGCTCACGCTCGACGTGGAGATGCCGCGCATGGATGGACTCGCCTTTCTGCGCAACCTCATGCGGCTGCGTCCCATGCCGGTGGTGATGTGCTCCTCGCTGACGCAACAGGGAGCGGCCGTCGCGCTCGACGCGCTCTCCTTAGGTGCGGTCGATTTCGTCGCCAAGCCCACCGTCGACGTCATCCACGGCATCAAGGAGTCCTCCCGGGAGATCATCTCCAAGGTGAAGATGGCGGCGCACGCCCAGGTGCGGCCGCTGCTCGACGTGCCATCGATGGTCGTCGTGGATCGCCACGATGCCGACGCCGTGCTGCCGAAGCGCAGTGCACCCACGCATTTCGCGACCACCGATCGCATCATCGCCATCGGGGCATCCACGGGCGGTACCGAAGCCATCAAACAGGTGCTCATGAGTCTGCCGTCGGACGTTCCGGGGATCGTCATTACCCAGCACATCCCGAAGGCCTTCAGCGGTCCGTTCGCGCTGCGGATGAACGCGAGTTCGGTTCTGAACGTGTGCGAAGCCGGCGACGGCCAGCCCATCCTCGCCGGTCATGTTTACATCGCACCCGGCGATCAGCACCTGATCGTGGTGCGCGACGGTGCGCGCTATCAGTGCCGCCTGAGCGACGGAGAGTTGGTCAATCGGCACCGTCCGTCCGTCGACGTGCTGTTTCGCTCCGTGGCGCAGAGCGCCGGCCGCAACTCGATCGGAGTCATGCTCACCGGCATGGGCCGCGACGGCGCCGAGGGCATGAAGGAAATGCGGGAAGCGGGCGCCATGACCATCGCCCAGGACGAGAAATCCAGCGTGGTGTGGGGAATGCCGGGCGCGGCCTGGCAAATCGGAGCCGTGCAATCGCTGCACCCCTTGCAGCAGATCGCCGCACGCATCGTGGAGCTCACGAATGCACGCCCGGAATCGCTGCACCGCAGCAGCCAATCGGCCTAGAAGTTTGCATCGCAAAGCGCTCAAGAACGCCCCGCCGCGGCCGATTAATCAATTGCCATCACGATCGCCGCGCCACTGCGGACAGCTGGAGCCCTATAGATGAAAATTTTGATTGTCGACGATTCCACCGCCATGCGGATGATCGTCAAGAAAACACTGCGCCTCGCCGGTTTTGAGGGACATGACATTTCTGAAGTCGATGACGGCGCCAAGGCGCTCGCGTCGATCAAGGCGTCGAAGCCGGACCTCGTCCTCTCCGATTGGAACATGCCCAACATGACGGGCCTACAGCTGCTCGAAACGCTGTCGGGTGAAGGGGTGAAAGTGACCTTCGGCTTCATCACCACTGAGGCAACCCCGGACATGCGCGCCAAGGCCATGGGTGCCGGCGCAAAATTTCTCATCTCCAAGCCCTTCACGCCGGAATCGTTCAAAGAACATCTCGGCGCCCACATTCGCTGAAGCGTTCGCTACACCTTAGGAATTTCCAATGGCGACTGCCTACCCCATGCCCGATGCACCGAAAGTCATTCAGTTGCTGGGACTGTTATTCGACGGGCTGGATGTAAAGCTCGGCGGCACCTTCGACGGATCGCCCGCGGGCGGCGCGTGGTTCGGTGTGTTCGTCGCCGATAGCGGGGAACCGGTGGCGCTGTGCGGCGCGGACGCGAATCTGGCCGCGAACATGGGCTGCGCCTTCTCCATGCTACCGGTGGGGGTGGCCAAGGATGCCGCCAAATCGAAGGAGCTGACCCAGGTCATGATCGAGAACGTGCGCGAGATCATGAACATCTGCACGCGCCTGGTGATGGACGCCTCATCCCCGCATTTGAAGCTGGATCAGATTTATCAAACCAAATCCCTGCCCGCGCCGGCGGCGGCCCTGCTGGGCGCGCCGAAGAACCGCCGCGAATTCCAGCTGCAACTGCCCAAGTACGGCGGGGGAGTACTCAGCATCGTCTCGATTTGATGCTGTTTCAGGCCGCCGGCGAAAGTGCGCCGTGGTGCACGCTTTGCCGATCCCGTCTTCCGCCCTCTAAAGATCGTCAGGGAAAAGCCGATAGACGCTCAATGACCGAGATTTTCCGGCGAATCATTCGAGGGAAACGGCGATGCGAACGATAACGAAGATTTTCCTGGCCGCGTTCATTCTGGGCGCGCTGCCGCTGACGGCGGCGACGGCCGCGGCCCCCTCCAAGGACGAAGTCGTGGCGGTGGTGAAGAAGGCGGTCGAGTACTACAAGGCCAACGGCAAGGACAAGGCGCTCGCCGAATTCAACAAGAAGGACGGGATGTTCGCGAAGGGCGAGGACTACGTCGACGTGCACGACCTCAACGGTGTGTGTGTCGCGCACCCGATCTCCCCCGCCAAGGTGGGCCTCAATCGCCTGGATCAATCCGACTCGGCCGGCAAGTTCTATGTGAAAGAGCTGGTCGATGCCGCCAAAGCCAAGCCTTCCGGGTGGATCGAATACGTGATGAAGAATCCCACCACGGGGAAACTCGAGAACAAGACGGCTTATTGGGAGTCGCACGATGGGCTCATCTTCAAGGCCGGCACCTACACAGAATAATTGTCGGAAGCCGGCGTCGGCTCACCGATAGGGTCACTCACATGAAATCGATCGGCGACTTCTCCTTGCGTTGGCAGATGCTGCTGGCGCCGCTGCTGCTGATTCTGGCCATTTTGGTCGTTCAGGCGGTCAACTACCGGCAGCAGACCGGCGTGGATGCGACCACTTCGCGTTTGTTCAACGAGACCGTACGCCGACTGACGGCGCTCGATGAGGCGGATGGGTTCGCTCTCGACATCAACGGCCGGATGTTTCGCGCCATGACGCTGGTGCAGAACGGTGCGCCCCCGAAGATCGTCCGCGCGCTGGTGGATTCCCTGCCGAGCGACCTCGCCAAGCTGGGCGAGGAGCTGGACGCCGTCGCGCAACGTGCCGGCGAGAGCGGCCACGAGGCCGAAGCCAAGAGAATTGCCGACCTCGCGGGAAAGTACCGCAAGTCCGGCAGTGAGTTCTCCAAGGTCCTGTTCGTAGATCCCAGCGTCGCGGTCGACTATGCCACCTCCGCCGGCGCGTTCTTCCAGGATTTGCACGGCGTTCTGAGGTCCCTGTCAGCGTCTTACAATGAAGCCTCGGCCGCCGAGTTTGCGGGAATCAAGGTCGACGCGGCGCGCGCCATGCATCTGTCGGAGATCGGCTGTCTATTGGCCGTCGTCGGCGGCCTCGCGGTCAGCCTGTGGCTCGCGCGCTCACTCACGGCGCCGCTGGTCGAACTGACGCGCGTCGTGGTTCAGCTTTCGCGCGCCGATTGGTCCGTCACCGTTCCCTACGCTGCGCGCGGCGACGAAGTTGGGCGCATGGCCCGCGCGGTCAATGTATTCCGCGACAATGGGCTGGAAAACGAACGGCTCAAGCGAATCGAAGAGGAGGGGCGTCAGCGGGCGCTCGCCCAGCAGGCCGCGGAGCTCGACCGGGAACGGGCCGAGCAGGCGCGCATGGCGAGCGAGGCGGAGCGGGCCAGGGCCCTGTCCGACATGACCCGGCGATTCGATGCGACCGCCCATCAGGTGCTCGGCACCTTCGCGCGCTCGTTCGCCACCCTGCAAGAGACGGCCACCGCCATGGGTGCGGCCGCCGACGCCACGCGCACCCGCGCCGACGGAGTGTCGCAGGCGGCCGTGGAAGCCTCGAACAATGTGCAAAGCACCGCCGCCTCCATCGAAGAGCTCGGCGAATCGATCGCCGCGATCTCGGAGCAGGTGCGCGCTTCCTCGACCATGGCGGCTGCCGCGACCCGCGATGCCGACGCGCTCAACAACACACTGCACTCGGTGAAGGCCGCCGCCATGGAAATCGGCTCCGTACTCGACTTCATCAAGTCGGTTGCCAGCCGCACCAGCCTGCTGGCGCTCAACGCCACCATCGAGGCGGCGCGCGCCGGCGCGGCCGGCCGCGGCTTCGCCGTGGTGGCCAACGAGGTCAAGGCCCTCGCCACCCAGACCAAGCAGGCGACCGACGGAGTCACGTCCAAAGTGGAGCGCATCCAGACACTGTCCGGGGATGCGGCCGGTGCCGTCGTCTCCATCGCTGAAACCATCCGCTCGCTGAGCGGCAGTTCCGCATCCATTTCCAATGCGGTGAACACGCAGACCGCCGGCATGCGCGAGATCGGCAAGACGGTGCAGTCGGCGGCCGACTTCACCCGGCGGGTCAGCGATCAAATTCAAGAGGTCAAGGACACGGCCACTCAGACGGAAGAAGCCGCCGACGGCGTGCTGCATGCCTCCGCCGATCTGGCTCAGCAAACGGACCGCCTCAAGTCGGAAGTCTCCGGCTTCCTGGGCGCGGTGAACGCGGGGACGGTCCGAGGAGAGACGCAATTGACGACAATTAATCAGCGCGTGGCCGTATGAGCTTTCGCAATTCGGTCGGCGCACGCCTGATGCTCGCCTTCGGCGGCGTGATCATCGTCTTCGGCGCCGCAGTGGCCTTGAGCATCGGCCGGCTGGCCGCCTTCAATACGACGATGACCTCGATCACCGGCCCCGACATCACCAAGGTGGAATTGGCGACCGCATGGCAGGACGCCATCTCCGAAACCATGCGCCACACGCGCAACATGCTGATCTTGGACGATAAGGCGCAGATCCAGGAAGAGGTGGACCAAGTCCGCGCATTGCTGGAGAAAAGACGGGAATACGCGCAAGAAATGACGGCCCTGGTCGCCTCGCCGGAAGGCAAGGCGATGTTGCAGGCGACGCTCGACGCGCGCGCTCGAGTGATACCGCTCGAGGAGGAATACCTGCGGGAGGTCCAAGCGGGAGACATGAAGGCCGCGAAGGAGACGCTGCTGCAGCGCTCGCGCCCGGCGCAGATGGCACTGCGCGAGTCCCTGCAAAAGTTGAGCGAGCACCAGCGGGTGAAAATCCACCTCAAGGCCGATGAACTCGAGGCTGCGTACCGCAGTACCGCCACGCTGTTGATCGGACTCTCGCTGGCCGCAGTGATGGTGGCCTGCGTGCTCGCCTTGCTGATCACGCGCGGCATTCGCAAACCGCTCCTGGAGGTGATCGGGCACTTTCAGGAGATTCGCGCCGGCAATTTCAAGGGCCGGATCGAGGGCAAATCCCGGGACGAGATCGGACAGGTGCTCGACGCGCTCAAGCTGACGCAGCAGACTTTGCTGGACGCCTCGATCAAGGCGGCGGACCACCAAGGTCAGATCGAGTCCATCGGCAAGACCCAGGGCGTCATCGAATTCGACATGGACGGCACGGTACGGACGGCCAATGAGAATTTCCTGGGCCCGCTGGGCTACACCCTCGAGGACGTGCGCGGCAAACACCACAACATGTTCGTGGAACCGAAGGGTCGCGACAGCGCCGAGTATCGGCAGTTCTGGGACAAGCTGCGCCGCGGCGAGCACCATTCGGGGCTTCACAAGCACATCGGCCAGGGCGGTCGGGAAGTCTGGCTTCGAGCCCGCTACAACCCCATCATGGATCCGGACGGTAAGCCGTACAAGATCGTCAAGTACGCGACCGATGTGACCGACCAGATCCGCATGCAGGCAGGCCTCGACGCGGCGGTCGCGGAGACGCAGGCCGTGGTGAAGGCCGCCATCGCCGGCGATCTCACCGGACGGATCTCGATCGCGGGCAAGACGGGCCAGATCGAGGCCATGTCGGTGAGCGTCAATGAGCTGCTTCGCAGCATGGCAGACCTGGTGCGCAGCATGGCGCGGGCGGCATCCGAGGTGCGCACGGGCTCGGAGGAGATTTCGCGCGGCAATGCGGATTTGAGCCAGCGCACCGAGGAGCAGGCCTCGAGCCTGGAGGAGACGGCCTCCTCGATGGAAGAGATGACCTCCACAGTGAAGAACAATGCCGACAACGCGGCGCAGGCCAATCAGCTGGCCTCTGCGGCGCGCGAGCAGGCCGAGCGGGGCGGCTCGGTGGTCGGTGCGGCGGTGACCGCGATGGGCGAGATCAACGCCTCCTCGAAGCGCATTGCCGACATCATCAGCGTGATCGATGAGATCGCGTTCCAGACCAACTTGTTGGCGCTGAATGCGGCGGTCGAGGCGGCGCGTGCGGGAGAGCAGGGACGCGGCTTTGCGGTGGTGGCCTCCGAGGTGAGGAACTTAGCCTCGCGCAGTGCCGAGGCGGCCAAAGAGATCAAGACCCTGATCCAGGACTCGGTGGGCAAGGTGACCGAGGGCACCAAGCTGGTGGATGAGTCGGGCAAGGCGCTCGCGGAGATCGTGGTGCGGGTGAAGAAGGTGACCGATGTGATGGCCGAGATTGCGAGTTCGAGCCGCGAGCAGGCCTCAGGCATCGAGCAGGTCAACAAGGCGATCACGATGATGGACGATGTGACGCAGCAGAACGCCGCGTTGGTGGAAGAGGCCTCGGCGGCAGCGCAGGCGCTGACCGAACAGGCCTCGAGCCTGACGCAGCTGATTGCCCGCTACAAGGTGGGCGAAGGCGCCGATGAGGCCCATCGCGCCCCCGCCGCCCCGGCCAGAGCGCCCGCAGTCACTTCGGCCTTAGGCAGGGAGCGGCGCCGCGCATCGTGATCGCAGCGCAGTGTCGCCAAGAGGCTGGCATATGTCCGGTCGGCACTCAAGAAAATCGCTAGATAGACGATACACACGGAGACAGGCGCCCGATGCAGCCTCTCGCGTTTTCTACGCATGGATCCTTGGAGATTGATATGAACTTTCGCAATTCGGTCGGCGCGCGCCTGATGCTCGCCTTTGGCGGCGTGATCATCGTCTTCGGCGCCGCGGTGGGCTTGAGCATCGGCCGTCTGGCCTCCTTCAATGTGGCTGTGAACGACATCACACACAATCAGTTGGCCAAGCTCGAAACGGCCGATGCGTGGGCAGCCAGCCTGTCTGAATCGATGCGCCACACGCGCAACATGCTCATCATGGACGACAAAGCCCAGATCCAGGGCGAGATTGCCAAGGTTCGCGCCCTGTCGGAGAAGCGAGACCAGCTCGCACAGAAGATGGCCGGCCTGGTGGAGTCGGCCGAAGGCAAGGCGGCGCTGCAGGTCGCATTGGATGCGAGCAGCACGCTCAAGCCGCTCGATGACGATTACGAACGGCAGGTGCAAGCCGGCGACTTCAAGGCGGCGAAGGACACGCTGCTGGAGCGTTCGCGTCCCGCGCAGCTGGCGCTCATCGGCGCGCTGCAGCAAATGGCCGACCATGAGAAAGAGCACATTCACGGCAAGGCGGACGAGATTTCGGCCTCCTACGTCAGTTCCCGCACGTGGCTGCTGATGCTGTCCACCGGCGCGGTGATCGTGGCCTGTCTGCTCGCGTTCCTGATCACGCGCGCCATCAAGAATCCCTTGAACCATGCGGTGGCGGTACTGGGCGAGATCGAGAGCGGCAACTACACGAACACAGTGACCGCGACCTCGGATGACGAGATCGGCCAGACGCTCAAGGGCCTCGAGCGGATGCAGACGGCGCTGCGCAAGCGCACCGACGAGGAACATGCGTCGGCGATGGAGAACGCGCGCATTCGCACCGCACTCGATCGAGTGTCGGTGGGCACCATGCTCGGCGACACCGACGGCAAGATCATCTATGCGAACGATGCGCTGCAGAGCCTGTTTCGCCATCAGTCCGGGGAGATCCGCAAGCAGGTGGCTGCGTTCGATCCGTCCCACCTGGTGGGCGCCTCTTTCGACATGTTTCATCAGATCCCCTCGCTGCAGAGGAGCTTTCTCGCCGGCCTGACCGGCGCCCATACGACGGACGTGAAGATGGGCAATGCCACCCTGCGGATCGTGGCCAATCCGGTGATCGACGCGGCGGGCAAGCGGGTCGGCACGGTGGTGCAGTGGCTGGACCGCACTCAGGAAGTGGCGACCGAAGAGGAAGTGCAGGCCATTGTCGTCAAGGCGATCGAAGGGGATTTGACGGTTCGCATCCGCGAGGAAGGCAAGGAGGGATTCTTCAAGACGCTCGCGGGCGGCATGAACCGGATGCTGACGAACATGGCGGATGTGGTGCGCAGCATGGCGCGGGCGGCATCCGAGGTGCGCACGGGCTCGGAGGAGATTTCGCGCGGCAATGCGGATTTGAGCCAGCGCACCGAGGAGCAGGCCTCGAGCCTGGAGGAGACGGCCTCCTC
>Ga0209274_10000036_pt1 | contig 137165 bp, 114 predicted proteins | sample HubBroMetageREF1_FD_188343 | JGI IMG/M metagenome (GOLD analysis project Ga0209274, IMG submission 188343) | Reference soil microbial communities from the Hubbard Brook experimental Forest, New Hampshire, USA - Hubbard Brook CCASE Soil... | ecosystem: Environmental > Terrestrial > Soil >...
CTGGTAGACTGGCACAGCCCGGCAGGAGAATACCAGCGTCATTCCCCCGTGCCGGGATTACCGGCGCCGCTACTCTGCCGCCACGGCCGGAGCCCATTCCTGGGCAGCCTCGGGTTTCGCCGCCGCCGCCCGGCGCAGCGCCTCGGTCGTCAGGCTCTCACCGTTCGGCCGCCAGCCCGGCGGGCCGAAGAGATATCCCAGATACTCGCGAACCGACCGGGCCCGCCACAAATCTCGGAGCAAGGAGACCCACTCGTGGAAATCGATGACCAGGGGGTTGTTCGAGGTCAGCGGCTCGACCAGACCATAGCGGCACGGCAGGTCGTCGCGCTCCGGCGTGAGCGTGCCGAACAGCCGGTCGAAGATGATCAGGATGCCGCCGTAATTGGCATCGAGATAGTCGAGATTGGCGGCATGATGGACGCGGTGATGCGACGGCGTATTCAGCACATATTCGAGCGGCCCGAGCTTCGGGATCCAGTCGGTGTGCAGCCAGAATTGGTAGAGGAGATTCAAGCCCAGCGTCGCGAACACGGCCTGCGGCGAAAATCCGAGCCAGATCAGCGGGACGTAGAACAATTGGCCGCCGCTGAGCCAGCCGGTGACGCCGATGCGATAGGCGGCCGAGAAATTGAGTTCGTTGGGCGAGTGGTGAACGGCGTGAGTGGCCCAGAGCCAGCGGACTCGGTGGCTGCAGCGATGAAACCAGTAATAGGCGAATTCCTGACCAAGGAACAAGACCAGGAAGGCGAGCCAGGGATTGAGCGGCACGGCGTCGATCGTATGCGTCGCGGCCCAATAGATCGCCGGGGCGGCGACACCGAATTGCAGGACGGATCGCAGAATGTATTGCCGGGTCACGGCATCGGCGAGCGAGGCCAGTGACGCCTTCCAATTGTAGCGCCGCTTCATGATGAAGGTCAGCACCGCTGCCTCGAGCGCGGCGATCCCGACGACGACCGGGAAGGCATAGCTCAGAATCGTGCCGAGGGGATGCATGGTCGTTCCGTTATCGCGAGCGGGGCCGGCCGACGATGCCGACAGAGTGAGGGATCGAGTTTATCGCCGAACCGGGTTAACGCAAGGCTACGTTTTACTGTGATTCCCCGACGAAGATCTCCTCCAGGTTTGGGCTGTTCGGGCCGGGACGGCCCCGGCTCGTCCCTATTCGGGCCGCACTTCAGGACCTTGCCGGCGGGGCTGCGCAGCCGGGTCCGGACCCGGGTCCCCGGACGCCGCTGAACCTCGAGGTCGGTAGGCGAGTCTGCGACGAAACCACGCAGTTCGTTCGGGCTCGAAACGCTCTCCGGATTCCCGGTCACCCCGGCCGGTCGCCGTTACTCGGCCGCTACGGCCGCCGGCCAATCCTCGGCGTCTGGCCTCGCCTCCGGCGCCGCTGCCGCGCGGCGCAATGCTGCAGTCGTGAGCCCCTCGCCGTCCGGGCGCCAGCCCGGCGGCGCGAAGAGGTAGCCGAGATACTCCCGGAGCGACCGGGCGCGCCACAGGTCGCGGGCGAGGGAAGCCCATTCGTGGAATTCGACCACCAGCGGATTGTTCGACGTCAGCGGCTTCACCAACCCGAACCGGCACGGCAGATCCTCGCGCTCGGGCGTGAGAGTGCCGAACAGCCGGTCGAAAATGATCAGTACGCCGCCGTAATTGGCATCGAGATAATCGACATTGGCAGCGTGATGAACCCGGTGATGCGACGGCGTATTCAGCACATATTCCAAGGGCCCGAGCTTCGGGATCCAGTCGGTGTGCAGCCAGAATTGGTAGAGCAGGTTCAAGGCCAGCGTCCCGAACACCGCCTGGGGCGAAAAGCCCAGCCAGAGCAACGGGACGAAAAACAGTTCGACGCCGGAGATCTTGCCGGTGATACCGGTGCGATAGGCTGCCGAAAGATTGAGTTCGTTGGGCGAGTGATGGATCGAATGCGTCGCCCACATCCAGCGGATCCGGTGGCTGCACCGGTGAAACCAGTAATATCCGAATTCCTGTCCGAAGAAGACGATGAGGAAGTCGAGCCAGGGATTGTCCGGGACGGCACCGATATTGTGGACGACGGCCCAATAGAGCACGGGAAAGGCGATGCTGATCCGGATGAGCGGCTGGATGACATAATCCCGGGTGAGGAGATCGGCGAGCGAGGCGAGCGACGCCTTCCAGTTATATTGCCGCTTGCGGACGAAATAGAGCACTGCCGCTTCGAGCGCGGCGAGGGCGAGGATGACCGGGAGCGCATAGGCGAGTATGTGGAAACGCGGGGGCATGGCGGCTGCAGACTCCGGGTTCGTGGCGAGCGGCAACGCAATGACTAGCAAGAAACCAAGTGGGGCGGGCGTCTCGCCCGCCTGCCGCCGGAGGCGGCAAAGGCCAATCTGGCGATATATTTCGCCGGGCCAGAGATGCCGGCTGCCGTCGGGCGAGACGCCCGCCCCACTCGAAGAAGCAGTTTCATCGAGGGCGGCTCGGCCAAAGGCCAGTGTGGAACTAATTTACACCAAGGTGTCTCGCCGTCAAGACGGTGGGCAGTCCCGTCATGGCCACCTCAGAGCTCGTCGTCGATCGGCTCCAACTCTTCCGCGTATTTCTCCAGCGCGGCCTCACGGCGTTTGGGCAGGTGATAGGCCGGAAACAGATCGTTGGAAGGCCGATAGTTGCGCAAGACCTGCTTGGCCACCGTCATCTTATGAACCTCGGTCGGGCCGTCGGCGATACCCATGACGAAGGAGCCGATCACCTGGCCGACGAACGGCATTTCGTCGGAGACGCCGAGGGCGCCGTGCAGATGGAGCGCCCGCGCGGCGATGTCGTGATAGAGCTTGGGCATCGCCGCTTTGACTGCGGCGATGTCCTTGCGCACTTTGCGGTAATCCTTGTGCTTGTCGATGAGCCAGGCGGTGCGCAGGACCAGCAGCCGGAACATTTCCAGCTCGATCCAGGAATCGGCGATCTTTTCCTGGACCATCTGCTTGTCGGCGAGCGGTCCCTCGCGCGTCTGGCGCGACACGACCCGCTGGCACATCAGATCCAGCGCCTTCTTCGCCTGGCCGACGGTGCGCATGGCGTGGTGGATGCGACCGCCGCCGAGCCGGGTCTGGGCCACGACGAAGGCCTCGCCGCGCTCGCCCAGCATATGATCGAGCGGGACGCGGACATCGGTATAGCGCATATAGCCTTCCGTCCCGCCGCGATGGCCGTAGCCGACCGCGACGTTGCGGACGATTTCGACGCCCGGGGTCTCGGACGGCACGATGAACATCGACAGCCGGCGATAAGGCGGGCCGTCGGGATCGGTCACGGCCATGACGATCAGGAACTCGGCCCAGCGGGCATTGGTCGAAAACCATTTCTCGCCGTTGATCACCCAATGGCCACCATCGAGCCGGGCCGAGGTCGTGAAAGTGAGGGGATCGGACCCGCCCTGCGGCTCGGTCATCGAGAAAGCCGAGACGATCTCGTTGTCGAGCAGCGGCTTCAGATAGCGTTGCTTCTGCTCGGAGGTCCCGTAATGGGCCAGCGTCTCGGCATTGCCGCTATCCGGCGCCTGGCAGCCGAACACGGTGGGCGCGAAGCTGGCGCGGCCGAGGATTTCGTTCATGAGGGCCAGCTTGACCTGGCCGTAGCCTTGGCCGTCCAACTCGGGCCCGAGATGACAGGCCCACAGGCCGCGCGCCTTGACCTCGGCCTGGAGCGGCCGGACGAGCTTGATGTTGCTCGGATTCTTGACATCGGCCGGGCTGCCGAGGACGAGTTCGAGCGGTTCCACCTCGGTCTTGACGAATGCTTCGATCCAATCCAGCTGCTCCTGGAACTCGGGATCGGTCTCGAAATCCCACGCCATGTCGATTTCCTCCCCGGCACGCCTCTCCCGACCCGCAGCGGCTCGTCCGTGATCACAGATCCTGAAAGCGCTTGCCTTCCGCTGCCAGCTTCTCCAAGAGCTTGGCCGGCTTGAAATCGTCACCGAGTTGACCTTGCAGGGTCACCATCTTGGCCAGCACCTTGTCGAGCCCGATGGTGTCGCCATAGAACATCGGGCCGCCGCGATAGACGGGCCAGCCATAGCCGTTGATCCAGACGATATCGATATCGGAAGCCCGGATCGCTTTGCCTTCTTCGAGGATCTTGGCGCCCTCGTTGATCATCGGATAGATGCAGCGCTCGAGGATCTCCTCGTCGCTGACGCTGCGGCGGTTGATGCCCTTGGACGCGGCGAAATCGAGAATGATCTTCTCGACCACGGGCGACGGCTGGGCGTTGCGCTTCTCGTCGTAATCGTAGAAGCCGGCATTGGTCTTCTGGCCGCGGCGATCCATTTCGCACAGGATCTCGCGGATGGTCGAACTCTTGGTCGTCTCCTTTGACCAGCCGATATCGAGCCCGGCCAGATCCGACATGGCGAAGGGGCCCATCGGAAAGCCGAAATCATAGAGCACGCGATCGACATCCCAGGGCATCGCCCCTTCGAGGATGAGCTTCTGCGCTTCGCGCTGGCGCTGGGCGAGCATGCGGTTGCCGACGAAGCCGTGGCAGACGCCGACCAATGCCGCCACCTTGCCGGTCTTGCGCGCGATCTTCATGGCCGTGGCGATGACCGGCTTCGCGGTCTTGTCGCCGCGCACCACTTCCAGGAGCCGCATGACATTGGCCGGCGAGAAGTAGTGCATGCCGATGACATGGTCCGGCCGGGTGGTGGCGCCGGCGATCTCGTCGATGTTCAGGTAGGAGGTGTTCGAGGCCAGGATGGCGCCCGGCTTGGCGATGGCGTCGAGCTTGCCGAACACGGTTTTCTTGATCGCCATGTTTTCGAACACGGCTTCGATGATGAGATCGGCATCGCCCAGATCCTCCATCGCCAGCGTCCCGGTCAAGAGCGCCATCCGCTTTTCGACCTCGTCCATGGTCAGCCGGCCGCGCTTGGCGGTGTTTTCGTAATTCTTGCGGATTGTGGCGATGCCGCGATCGAGCGCCGCCTGCTGGGTTTCGACGATGGTGACCGGGATGCCGGCGCTGAGGAAATTCATCGAAATCCCGCCGCCCATGGTGCCGGCGCCGATCACGCCGACTTTGGCGACGGGAATCTCCGGGGTATCGTCGGGCACATCCGGCAATTTCCAGACCTGCCGCTCGGCGAAGAAGACATAGCGCTGCGCCGCCGATTGCACGCCCCCGACCAATTCCAGGAACAGCGAGCGCTCGAGTTTCAGCCCCTCGTCGAAGGGCAGGTTCACTGCCGCCTCGATGCAGCGGATATTGTATTCGGGCGCCAGGTAGCCGCGGAATTTGCGGGCGTTCTCCTTGCGGAAATTGGCGAAGATCTCCGGCTTGCCGCGGGCCGCTTCGACCTTGTCGCCGAGATCACGGATCTTCTTCAAGGGGCGGTGCTCGGCCAGGATTTTGCGGGCGAACGCGATGGCCCCGGCGCGCAAGCCGGCTTCGTCGACGAGTTGGTCGACCAGCCCCATCTCGGCCGCAGCCTTCGCTCCGACATGCTGGCCGGAAGTCACCATTTCCAGCGCCTTTTCCGGCCCGACGATACGCGGCAGGCGCTGGGTCCCGCCGGCGCCGGGCAGCAGCCCGAGATTGATCTCGGGCAGACCGCATTTGGCCGAGGGCACGGCGACGCGGTAATGGCACACCAGGGCGACCTCGAGGCCGCCGCCGAGCGCGGTCCCGTGAATCGCGGCGATCACCGGTTTCGGGGCGTTTTCGATCGTGTCCTCGACGGCGAGGAGGGTGGCACCCTTGGGCGGTTTGCCGAACTCGCTGATGTCGGCTCCGGCGATGAAGGTCTTGCCGCCACAGATGAGCACGATCGCCTGAACTGCGGGATCCGCGATCGCGGCCTCGACCCCCGCCTTGAGCCCGTCGCGAACCGCGGCCGAAAGCGCATTGACCGGGGGTGAATTCAGGGTGAGAACGGCAATCTCGCCGTCGATGGTCAAGTCGGTGACCGGGTTGATGGCTGGCATGCGGCTCCCCTCCGAGAAAAGCTCCGGGTGGCTGTTCGGGCTGCCACCGTATCCGTTACTACCATTCGAACACGGCGGCCGGGCGCATTGGTAGGGTCAAATCTCATGGGCCGCCCGCAATTTTCGGGAGGCGCCGGACCAGCCTCCGACCGAGGGCCGCGAGGCACAGTTGAAACGCGACCGTGTGCCTGGTATCAAGCAGTGCCGGATCGGTGGCGGCTTCGATCTGCGCCCTCTATCGTCATGGCGACACGACACGTTGAAGAGGGGGCGGGGATGAAGCGCGGGATCATCATCGGTATTGTCGTCGTCTTGCTGTTCGTCGCCGGATTCGTGCTCGATACTCTCTATGTCTCCGGCGCCTTCAAGAAGATCGAACCGCATTTTGCCGGCACCTGCAAGAGCATCGGCGGCGTCGTCGGCACCGAGAGCATCACGATCGCGCCCGACGGCCGCCACGCGCTGGCTTCGGCCGACGACCGGCGCAGCGCTCTCGCCGGCCATCCCGTGCCCGGCGCGATCTGGGCCTATGATCTGTCCGGCGAGACGCCGCTCACCAATCTCACGCCCGACGCCACCGACGAGTTTCACCCTCACGGCATCGGGCTCTGGGTGTCGCCGTCGGGCGAGGGCCGGCTCTTCGTCATCAATCATCGCGACGAAGGCCGCAAGCCGCCGGGCGAAGGCCGCCAGACCATCGAGATCTATGACTGGAAGCCAGACGCGATCACGCATCTCCAGACCTTGTCCGATCCCCTGGTGATCACGCCCAACGCCGTGATTCCGACCGGCCCCGAGAGTTTCTACGTCAGCAACGACCACGGCCCGAACGGCTTCCTGCGGAATTTCGACGATTTCCTGGCCCTGCCGCGGGCCAATGTCATTTATTACGACGGCAAGCATTTCCAGGTCGCCGTCTCGGGCATCGCCCTCGCCAACGGCGTCAATCTCTCCGCCGACGGCAAGCAGTTCTATCTGGCTTCGACTCTGGGCCAGGAATTGCTGACCTACGATCGCGACCCGGTGAGCGGAGCGCTCGCCAACCGCCGGGTGCTGCCGCTCGGCACTGCGCCCGACAATATCGAGCGGGCGGCCGACGGCACGCTCTGGATCGGCGCCCACCCGCAGCTTCTCAAACTGTTGGCCTATGCCGGAAACCCGGCGAGCCCGGCACCGGCCCAGGTCCTGAAAGTGACACCCGGGACCGACGGCGGCGGCAAGATCGAAGAGATCTATCTCGGCGCCGGACAGGAACTCGGCGCCGCCTCGGGCGGGGCGGTGAGCGGCGAGCGTCTGCTGATCGCGACCGTGTTCGACGACCATTTTCTCGACTGCACGATGAAGTAGGGGGCGGCGGCCGTCGTCCCCGCAAGGATGCGGCGGAACGATCGGTGCGATTTGCCGCAGGGCCGCCCTTCTTTCGATGTCGGCGCGGCCGGGACGCCAGGCCGGCGATCTCCACGATCATTTCGATGCGATCGCGATTCGGGCCGCGAGCAGCGCGTCCGTTCCCGGCATGGACGGGCTGATCGGGCTCGACCCCGGAGCCGAAACCGCGAACTGCACGCTCGTCAACAATCCTATAGGATTGGGTTGGAATAGATTTGGCTACCGTAGCGTCTCTCTACCGGCTCACCATATTCTCCAAGTGATCCGATCGGATCGAGGCGGATATACCAATATTGTCACATCCATGTGCCGGCGATTACTCCATTGTCCCGGTCGCTAACACTGCAGGTCAGGGTTTGGCAGCGGGCTCCAACTCCTCCAGCCAGTATCGGCTGAGTTATAATAATGGAAAGGCACTGCGATGGGACGCTTCACTCGATCTCTCCTGGCGGCATCGATACTCGCTTTGGCCGGATTCGGCCCGAGTCCGACACCGGCCGTCGCGCAGAACTACACGCAAACGAACCTCGTCTCCGATCTCGCCACGGAGGGCGCCGTGACGGTCGACCCGAACCTCAAGAACCCCTGGGGCCTCGCGCGGAGCGCGGGCAGCCCGTGGTGGGTCAACAACGAAGGCACCGGCACCTCCAGCCTCTATAACGGTGCGGGCCAGCTCATCGCAGCATTGCCCTTCGTCACCATCCCGACTCCGAGCGGCACCGGAACATCGACGCCGACCGGCATCATTTTCAACGGCAGCACCGATTTCGACCTCGTCGCCGGCAACGCGGCCACGGCCTCTGCGTTCATTTTCGACACCGAGGAGGGCACCATCGCAGGCTGGAACCCCGGCGTGGAGCCGAGGACCGCGGTCATCAAGGTGAACGAGTCGGCCAAAGGTGCGATCTTCACCGGCCTGACCTGGATCGTCCGCAATGGCCAGCACTTCCTGCTGGCGGCGAATTTCCACAATGGCACGGTCGAGGCCTTCAATGCCGATTTCGACCGGGTCGTCGACTTCACGATCAGCCCGGTCGCCGGTTTCGCTCCCTATAATGTGCAGGCGGTCGGCGACAACGTCGTCGTGACCTTCGCCAAGCAGAATGCCACCAAGACGGCTCCGGTCGACGCTACGGGCGAGGGCTTCGTCGTCGTCTTCGGCGCGGACGGCGTGCCCCTCTTGACGCTCGAACAGGGCTCCTGGTTCGACTCGCCCTGGGGTGTAGAACTGGCCCCGCAGGATTTCGGCACGTTCAGCCACGATCTGCTGATTGCCAACCGGGGCAGCGGCACCATCGCCGCGTTCAACCCGACCGACGGCCGGTTCCTCGGCAATTTCGAAACCGCGTCCGGCAGCACCCTGGTCATTCCCGGCCTGTGGGGGATCGAAACCGGCAATGACGGCACCGCCGGTTCGCCGCTCAGCCTTTATTTCGCCGCCGGCATCAACGGCTATGCCGATGGGCTGTTCGGCACGCTGACGCCGGTCGCCGCCGAACTGGATGTCGAAGACCACGAATGAGGTGGATCCCCGCCTCGGAGCTTCGCCTTCGGGGCGGGGGCAACCGCACGGCCTCAGCGTCGTTCCGGCGGCAGGATCTCCGGCGCCAGGAGCCGGTCGATCAGATGCGTCCGGCGGATATCGACGAGATGGGCACGCTTCTCGTCGGCAGTGAGGCGCGCGCCGATGCCGTCGGTCATGATCTGGATCAGTGACCGATCACTGAGATCGAGCCAATAGCCGCGGCGAATCAGCCGATCCTCGCCGTCGCGCATGAACGGATCATCGGCCGAGCCGTCCAGCGGCGGTTGAAAGAAGTCAGCCATCCTCACCACTCCCTCGTGGGCGGAGCGCCGTCGCGGACCAACTGCGCCAGAGCCGCCTCGACCGCGATCATGACGCTCGCCCAATCGCCCGCCGCCTTCTGCCGGAACTGGCGCAAGCTCGGATACCACGGGCTGTCGTCGCGGTCGAGCAGCCAGCGCCAGCACGTGTCGTACCGGTTGAGCAGCCAGACCGGCTTGCCGAGGGCTCCGGCCAGATGGGCGACCGCCGTATCGACGCTGATCACCAGATCGAGCGCCTCGATCAGCGCCGCCGTATCGGTGAAATCCGCCAAGTCCCCGGTGAAGTCGTGGAGAACCATGCCCTCCGGCGGATTGGCTGCTTGGGCCGCGGGTTCCCCCTTCTGCAGGGAGAGAAAGCTCACGCCCGAGACCCGGGCGAGCGGCGCCATCTGGCCGAGGGTGATCGATCGGCGCCGATCGACGGCGATCGCCCCGGACTGGTCCGGCCGGAATCCGCCGGCCCAGACCAGCCCGACCCTGAGCCCGCCGAGGCCGGCCAATCGCCGTCGCCAGGCGGCACGAGTGCCGGGCTCGGCGGCGAGATAGGGAACCTCGGCGGGGATCGTTTCGAGGACGGTGCCGACCAGATGCGGCACGCTCATCAGCGGGCACTGGAAATCATGTGGCGGCAGCGTGCCCCCGGCGGCGACGATCTCGACCGCCCCCGGCAGGCTGGAGAGCAGCCGCAGGAGCGGCGGCTGAACCTCCAGCACGACCTTCGATCCGCGCGCGACCAGCGGCGCATAGCGGCAAAATTGCAGCGTGTCGCCGAGCCCCTGCTCGGCATGCAGCAGGAGGACGCGCTCGCCCAGCGGTTCGCCGGTCCAGAGCGGCCGGTCGAGGTCGTGCCGCACGGCATGGTTCACCTCGGCTCGAACCTCGTAGTACGGCCATCCCTCTGCCAACCGTCCGGTCAACAACAACACCTGCGCCAGATTGCACTGCGCCTCGCGATGGATCGGAGGGTGCCCCGGCAGGCGGAGCGCGTGCCGGAAACAGGTCTCGCCTTCGGCGTGGCGGCCGAGCTGGCACAGGACATTGCCGAGATTATTGTAGGCTTCGGTGAAATCGGGTCGCTGCAGGATCGCCGCCCGATAGCAGTCCAGTGCCTCGTCCAGCCGTCCGGCGGAGCGCAGGATCATGCCGAGCGTACTCTTCGCCACCAGATAAGCGGGATTCAAGCGAAGGGCCGTCCGGCAGGCCGCCTCGGCTTCCTCGAAGCGCTCGAGCGAGCGCAAGGCGAGGGCCGCGTTGTTGTAATAGTGCGGGCGATCGCCGCGGAGCGCGATCGCCTGCCGGATGAAGTCGATCGCCCGCTGATGTTGCTTCAGCTGATCGGCCAGAACCCCCAGCAGATGCAGCGTATCGGCATCGGCGGGGTCGATCGCCAGGACCTGGCGATAGGCGGCCTCGGCCTCTTCGAACCGGCCGGCGCGATGAGACGCCACGCCATATTGGTAGAGCTCGGCCTTCAATCGGCCCGGTAAAACGACTGGAGCCACCGTGCACATCTCCTTCGGCGCCCGGCCGCGAGGGCAGCGCCGATACCGACTTCGGCAAGAGACTAGTCGAAGCCGATGACGCAGACCATGCTGTCGTCGGCGGTCCGCCCGCCGCAGCGCATCAGATGGGCGCGGAGCAAACCTTCGGCGATCACGGCGGGCGGCCGGCCGGCGAGATCCTCGAGATCGCCGGTCAAGGCCTGCACAGCCAACAGCGCCACTTCCGGATCGGCGGCTTCGACGAACCCGTCGGTGATCAGCACCAGCCGATCGCCCGGCACCAGGGCAATCGATTGCTGCTCGTATTTCTGTCCGGGGATCAAGCCGATGAGGCCGCCCTCGACATCGATTTCCCGCGCCCCGCCCGCCCCGACCACGAAGGGGTGGGGCTGGCCGGCATTGGCGATCGAGACGGCCCCGTCGGGACCGAGCCAGCAGCCGATCACGGTCAGCGCCGCCCCGTCGAGCATGCCTTCTTCGCTCAGCAGATCGGAGAGCGTGGCGATGAATTCGCCCGGGCCCACTTCGCTGCCCATGCCCAAGGCCGCACCCTTGACGAAGCCCAGATTGGCCATGGCCAGCGGCCAGGCGCCGACACCGTGACCCATCGCGTCGCACATCAGCATCTGGAAGCCGCTCGCCATGTGGCGATGCCAGATCAGGTCGCCGCCGCCGAGATTGACGTCGATCGGTTGGTCGGCGGAGATCCGCCGGGCCGCAATCGAATAACGGTCGACATGCTCGGGCAGAGTCTGCGAGGGAAAGCGCAAGGCGGTTCGGGCCGCCTGTTCGTGCCGGCGCAAGGTCTTCAATTGCTGCTGGCGCTTGAGCACGCGTTCCAGGACATTGAGCAAGCGTCGCTTGTCCAATGGCTTGTAGAGGAGATCGTCGATCCCGGCCTCGTTCGCCGCCGCCGAGGCGCCGGGGCTGCGATCGCTGGTCAGGAACAGGAACGGCACCAGCCCCAGCTCGGTCTCGCGCGCGAGCCGGTCTCGAAATGCCAGCCCGTCATCGTCGGGCATGTGGATGTCGGAAATGATGAGATCCGGCGTCTGCAGCTTGGCCTCGAGTTCGGCCTCGGCCGCGGTGGCGCAGGCGATGATGGTGTAGTCGCCGCGCAGATAGAGCTCGATCGCCATCCGCTGCACCGGATCGTCGTCGACCACCAGAATTCGCGGGATCCGGCTGGCGTTGGGCGGCACCGCCCGCACCATGAAGCGATTGACTTCGTTCGGCCCGCGCGATCGCCAATTGCGCGGAACATAGAGATGCTGGGGAAAGCGCGAGGCGACGATGTACAAGCCGCGCCCGGACTCCTGCAACGGATCGGGGCGGCGCAGGCTCTGATCGCGAAAGGTCACCGCATCGTGGAGCATCGGCGTGCCGTCATCGGCGACGGTCAGGGTCCATTCCGAATCGTGCCGCTTCAATTCGCTGACCAGCCGGGTGGCGCCGTCCGCGTGCTCGGCGACATTGACCCCGATCTCGACCAGGGCCACCCCCAGATCCTCGCCGATTTCCCGGGCCAGCGGCAATTCGGCGACGCGGTCGGCGAAGGAGCGGCGCAGATCGCGGACACCGGCGAGAGTCGGCGCGGTCTCGTCGGTCCACACCACCACCTCTGCATCGGCCATGATCACGCCGCCTGCCCTCCGGCCGGGGATTGCCGCTGCGCGGTGATCAGCCGGTCGAGTCCTTGCTCTATCATGATTTCGGCGCGCAAGCCCAGGGCTCGGGCGGCGCGCTCGGGTGACCCGATCGCGCGCCGCATGTCGCCCGACCGTGCCGGCCCGTGACCGATCGCGGCTTCCGCCCCCAGGCGCCGCGCCAGGATCTGCGCGAGATCGAGCACCGAAGTGGCCCGGCCGGTGCAGACATTGTAGACCGCCGCACCCGCCCGGTTCCGCTCCATGGCGGCGCGCAGATGGGCGACGATGTCGGCGACATGGACGAAATCGCGAGTCTGCTGCCCGTCGCCGTCGATCGTCACCGCCCGTCCGCCGGCGATCCGCTCGAGAAAGATCGAAATCACCCCGGAATACGGCGAATGCGGATCCTGGCGCGGGCCGTAGACATTGAAGAAACGCAATCCGACGGTCGGGATGCCGTGAACATGGCTCGCGACCCGGGCATGCAATTCGGACCCGAGCTTGTCGGCGCCATAGGCGGTGAGCGGCCGGGTCGGGGAGTCTTCGCCGAGCGCCGCGTCTTCCGCGGCGCCATAGACGGCCGCCGAGGACGCGTAGACCACCGGCACCGGCAAGGCCCCGCGGGCGGCATCGAAGACGGCGATGGTGCCGCCGAGATTGGTGCGATGAGATCCCGGCCAGTCTTCGGTCGAGCGCGCGACCGAAGCGATCGCCGCCAGATGGAAGCAGCCGTCGACACCCGCCATCGCTCGTTTCGTCAGCGCCGGATCGGCGACATCGCCGACGATCAGCCGAGCGCGCCGGTCGAGATTGTCGGTGCGGCCGGTCGACAGATCGTCGAGCACGACGACCTCGTTTCCATCGGCGAGCAGGCTATCGACCAGGTGGCTACCGATGAATCCGCAGCCGCCGGTGACCAGGTAAAGCCCCATCGAGGCCCTCCATAGGGTATCGCCGATGCGGCGACCGACCCGGTTCATGCAAGAACCCTTCCACCGGGTCGCTCGTTCCCACTGCCTTGGAAAGGCAGGGCTTCGCTGAAGGCAATTGCGGATTGCCTCTCATCTTGCCAGGAACGGGGCTCGCATGTTGCAGGAACGATGAGGAGAGGTGCTGCGATTTCGGGCCGAGGCCGAGAGAGGATCTGCCGAGAACGACCAGCCGTCAGCACCGGCGATGGCGGCCGGCTGCCGTCCACGGCGAACCCGGCGGGCGGCCGCCGCCGGGTTCGGAATGTCGCCGTCGGGCGAGAGTCAGGCGCGGACGCCCGACAGCGGGGCGTTGCCGAACATGCCGAGCTTGACGCTGCCGGCGAGGGCGTCGCCGTCGATCGCCGCGGAGAATTCCAGCGTCAGCGCCATCGGCTGTTCGATCTTGGCCTTCCAGAAGACATTGTTGCCGCTGACCGTGCCGTCGAAAATATCGGTCGAGCCGCCATCGCCGCCGAAGGTGCCGGTCAGCGTCCCGCCTTCGGCCTTGAGCGTGGCCACGGCCTCGCGCGTCCCCATCGGGGTTTCCATCTTGACCTTCCAGACGCCATCTACGGACATGCGACGATCCTCCAGTAATGTTGCCGTGACTACCGGACGTGACAATTACTTGATTTTCGGATCGGGGACAATCGCCATGGTGAGATCGAGACGACGAGCGAAGGATTCGGCGACGACTCCGCCAACTCCGCCGGGCCGGCGCCGTTCGAGGCCGCAGACGCCGTCGGCCAGCCGCTCGCCTTCGGCCGCCTTGTTCGGCGCGCCGGGGGATGCGACTCGGGCTCGAGTCGGCCGGCCGGACGATGAGAGAGGTCGAGGGGCGGACCGCCGCGAGGATCCGGGCAGTCCCGCTCTAGAGCGGGCGGCGGTTGGGACCGGGCCGGGCGAAGTATCCTCGCGGGTTGGGCTTGGGGTCGAAGGTCCCGATCGAACCGAAGGGCGGGTCGCAGTCCCAGACCATGTCGAACTCGTGCTCTCGTTCCGGACTGAAGGGAAAATCGAGATATCCCGAGCCCGGGGGCCGGGTCCTGATCTCCTCCTTGGCCCACTCTTCTTCTTCCCAGAGCCGCCAATCCGCCGGCATGTCGATTTCCCGGGCGAGCTTGTCGACCATGACGCTGATCGGCTTGGTCATCAGATCGCCGAGGATCTCCTTGGCTTCGACCCGCTCGTCGATGATGCCGCGGACATAGTCGAGTTCGAGCCCGTCCATGTCGTTGTAGAGCTTGGCCATGGTGAAGACCAGGCACTCGTCGAGGAGCCGCCGGATCAGCCGCTTGCGCTCGATCTCGGCCGGGCTCTTGCCCGGAGCGTAAGTCTTGACGGCGGGCTCGGCCTTGGTCCGGGGCCCGCCGCCGCCGGTGATCCAGACTTGGAGCGCTATGATCTGGCGCAGTTCGGCGGAAAGCATGGTGAAGATCACCCGCGGATCGCGCGTCCCCGACGGTCCCCTGAACCGGGGCATCCTCGGTTCGGCCGGTTCGGTCGGCGCCGGCTTCGGGCGAGCGGGCGCGGCGGCGGGCTCGGCACGGGCGGAGGGTTGCGGGACCACAGGCTCTTCAGCCGCCGCCGCCTCGGCCGCCTGTTCCCGTTGAATCTGCTCCCGGATCGCTTCGGCGTAAGTGCCGCGCGTCAGGACCATCGTCATCTCGGCCACTTCGTCGAGCATGCGCAATTGCCGCTCCCTCCGCTCCCGCCCCGGATCGCCCGCACCCTCGTCCGGCCGATCGCGACCAGAATCGGTCGCGGCGGGGCCGCAGGCAGTGGGATGGGGCGCGTCGGTCGAAATTTGTAAACTCCCTTCGTCGATGTCGGACACGGGTTCCAGCTCGGCGTAGCGGCTCGGGCAGGATTGCGAGCGCATTATGAGCGGAAAAAACACCTATGTCAATAGGAAAATACAATGGGGCGGGCGAGACGCCCGCCCCGCTCGGCTTTTTGTAAACGTCAATCTCTCGGGGAGAACAGATCTCACCGTTGTTTCCGGGCGTCGGCTCGGCTGGCGGGCCGGTTGCATTTCCGGCTCGCCAAGATGCGGGTTGTCATGGCACACTGCGCTCGGCGGTTGAGATCGCATCCGGCAGGCGCGAACGTGACGATCCATCATTCGATTATGATTTCCAGCACCTATAAGGAACTGGTCGAGCATCGAGCGGCGGTCAGCCAAGCGGCGCTGGGGCAGGGCATGTTTCCGCTGGATATGGCGAATGATGCGGCCATTCCCGATCAGGACCTGATCGATGCCTCCTTGGCGAAAGTCGACGAGGCCGACGCCTATGTCGGGTTGATCAGCTATCGCTACGGCCAGATCGAGATCTGCCCGCGGCGCAATCCCGACAATTATTCGCTGACCGAGCTCGAATTCCGCCGCGCGGTCGAGCGCAAGATTCCGATCTGCATGTTCATCATGCATGAAGACCATCCGGTTCCGCGCAAGGCGGTCAATGCCGAAGCCGCGACGGCGGACAGGCTTGACGCCTTCACCGCACTGGCCAAAAAGCGCCGGATCTATGCCGAGTTCAAATCGGTCGACGACCTCAAGGCCAAGGTCGTGCAGACCCTGGCCCGGTTGCGCGATGTACTCGCCCAAGCGCCGCCACCGGACCCGGCGCCCGTCCCGCCACCGGTTCCACCCAGCCTCGACATTCCGGCCCCGCCGGCGTTCTACGCCAAGCCGCCCTATATCCCCGGCGACGCCTTCCAGGGCCGGGTCAAGGAGCTGTCGGCAATCACCGATTGGGCCGGCTCGGCCGATCCGGTCATGGTCTTCGAGGCGATCGGCGGCATGGGCAAGAGCATGGTGACCTGGCAATGGATCACCCGGCACGCCGCGACCGAGGGCGCCGCTTGGGCCGGGCGGTTCTGGTACAGCTTCTACGAACGCGGCGCCGATCTGCGCGATTTCTGCGTGACGGCGCTGGCCTATATGACGCAGCAGCCGCGCAAGGATCTCGAGAGCCGGCCGACCCGCAATCTGGCCGAGGATTTGTTGCGCCTGCTGCGAACCCGGCCCTGGCTGCTGGTGCTGGACGGGCTGGAGCGGGTGCTGGTGGCCTATCACCGTTCGGATGCGGCCCAGATCCCCGATGACGAAGTCGCATCCGAGCCCGCTCCGACCGGCCCGGCGCCGACTAGCTGCATCCGCCCGGAGGATGACGAGCTGCTGCGCGCGCTCTCCACGGTCGCACCCTCGAAGATCCTGGCCTCGTCGCGGCTGATGCCGCGCGCCTTGCTCAATGCCGGCGGCCAGACCTTGCCCAATGTCCGCCGGTTCCAGCTCAGCGGCCTCGATCCGCGCGATGCCGAAGCGATGCTGCGGGCCTCCGGGGTCGGCGGCGACGGCGCGCGCATGCAGCTCTATCTGGAGCGGCAATTCGGCTGCCACCCGCTGGTCGTCGGCGTGGTTGCCGGGCTGATCAACAAGCATTTCAAGGCGCCGGGCAATTTCGACCGCTGGGTCGAGGATCCGGAGGGCGGCGGCGCCGTCGATCTGGCCGATCCGGATATCCGCCAGCGCAAGGCGCATATTCTGCAGCTCGCCTTCGCCGGCCTCGATGGGCTGAGCCGCGAACTGATGGCGCGGATCGCCATGATCGCCAATGCCGTCGATTGGGACATCCTCGACGCGCTCAACCCGGCCCGGCCGGCACCGCCGAAGCGGCAGGCGGCCCCCGGCCGGGAGCCGGACCCGGCAGCGCTGCGCCAGGCGCAGTCGTGGCTGAACGGCGCGCTGGGCGATCTGGAACGGCGCGGCTTGCTGCAATGCGACCGGCAGACCGGGACATTCGATCTCCATCCCGTGGTCCGCGGCTATGCCGTGAAATCGCTCGGCGCCGAGGCCCGCGCCGAGACCGGCCAGCGCGTCGCCGATTATTTCTCCACGCGCCCCGATCGGCCCTTCGAGACCGCCGCAACGCTCGCGGATCTGCAGAACGGCATGCAAACCGTCCAGGCTTTGAACCTGGCCGGCAAGACGCAGCCGGCGTGGGATGCCCTCAGAGGCGGCCTTCACCGGGCGTTGTTCCGGCTGGAACTTCACCACAAGCTGCTGGAACTGTTGCAGCCACTTTTCCCCGGCGGCTGGTCGGCGCCGCCTGCCGGTGTCGACAATCCCGGCCTGGTCGCGAGTTGGGCCAGCCTGGTTTTGGACTCTGTCGGCCGAAGCGACGATGCCCGCGTCCAACAGGTTTTTTCGATCGCCGAGGACGCGCGGATCGGCCTGAGCCCCAATCTCGACTTTCGCCTGCGAAACCATGCTCTCGGTCTCCTTCGGGCTGGCGAGCTGGCGCATGCGGGGCGAATCCTCCGCCTGGCCCGAGACGTCGCCGCGGCTGTCGGCGACACCGTGCAAACGACATGGTGCGATCTGTACGATGTCCTCGACCGCTTAGACGACGGCAGACTCGCCGACGCGCGCAGCCTGTGGAACGCTGCCGCCGCGGCGATCCGGCAGGCCGCGCAGGCGGATGGGCAAATCGAGGCACAGGCGCTTCTGGACGAGGCGTGGCTCCTCTACCGCGAAGACGCGCTGACCGAGGCCGATCTCACCAAGGCGATCACGCGGGTGCATGCGCTCGGCCAGAGGGTCTTCGAGCGCGACCTGTGGCGCCTGTCCGGGGAATGGCACCAATCCAACCAGCGCGACGAAGCGGCCGCCGCGGCTTTCGCGCGCGCCATCGAAATGGCCCATGAAGTCGGGCTTCGGAACCCCTACGCCGAGGCGCGCCGCGCCCTCTGCCTCGCCCGGCTGGGCCGGCGCGAGGAGGCCGCCGAGGCGGCCGCTGCGGCGGCAGGATTCGCCCCGCACTACGCCATGGCCGAACTCTATCGGACGCTGGGCGAGCAGGACAAGGCGCGGGATCATGCTCTTCGCGGCTACGAGCAACGCTGGGCCGACGGTCCGCCCCATTCCTGGCATTCCTGGCACTGGCGATTGCAGGCCTGCCGTACCGTGCTGGAGGCGCTGGGCGAGCCGATACCGGATCTGCCGCCCTTCGACCCCGACAAGATCGAGCCGCTCCCCTACGAAGCCCGGATCCGCGAGTTGCTGGCGGAACACGCCGCCAAACATCCGCCCGCGTCACGGTGATTCGGCGAAGGCGGGAAAATCCGGGTGGTCGGGCGCGAGGGAAGTCCTTCTCCGCCCTTCAGGGGGGAGAAGGATTTGGGATGACGTGGGTGTCGAAGGCGGGCGAGATATCGAAATTCGAAATATTGAAATCAGGATGGGTTCGAGCGTTCCCCCGCTCTCCCCGACCCTCTCCGCCCCCATGGAGCGGAGAGGGATATATCGAGATATTTCATAGGGTTGGGTCTTCGGGGCCATTTTCTTTTTCCCCACCCTACCGTCCCCTCCCGCCGAAGATCACCGCGAAAGTCCGCCACAGCACCGCCAGGTCGGTTCTGAGCCAGCTCCAGAAGCTCATGATCGCCAGCCCATAGGCGTGGTCGTAGAGCACCTTGCTGCGCACGTCGTCGAGCGTTTCGTCATAGCCCTGGTTGACTTGGGCCAATCCGGTGATGCCGGGGCGGATGCCGAAGGTGCGTTCGGCGAAGAAGGGGATCGCGTCTTCCAGATTCTGGGTGATCCCGGGCCGTTCCGGGCGGGGGCCGACCAGGGACATGTCGCCGCGCAGCACGTTCACCAGCTGGGGAATCTCGTCGAGCCGGGTCTTGCGCAGGAAGCGGCCGACGGGCGTGATCCGGGGATCGCCCTTGGTCGCCCAGACGGGGCCGGTCTTGGCCTCGGCATCGACATACATGGTGCGGAACTTGTACATGACGAAGAGTTCGGTCCGGTCGGGCAAGGCCCGGCCGATGCGCAGCTGGCGGAAGATCACCGGCCCGCGCGAGCCGAGCTTGATCGCAAGCGCGATCGGGCCGGCGAGCAGACTGCCCAGCGCCAGCCCGGCCAGCGCGCCGGCAATGTCGAGGAGGCGCTTGCCGAGCTGGGTCGCCGGCGAAATGTGAGTAGGAGCCGGGAGGAAATAATCGGCCGGCAAGTCGGACACCCGGTGCCAGCGCCCGCGCTCCAACCCGAAGAGATAGCGCGAGCCGCCGACCAGCGCCATGGCGTGGCCGGCGACGAGGTAGTGGACGAGTTCGATCACCCGCGGCAGCTTGCGCTGCGGCATCAGCTCCTTGGTCAGCGCCATGGCATAGACCAGGACCTGAAAGTCGAGCAGCCAGCCGAAGGCCGGCCACCCGGCCAGGGAGAGCCAGAGGCAGCCGACGAAGGCCAGCACCATCAGGAAGGGCGAGAGCACGCGCAGCGCCTTGCCCGAGGCGAAGCAGAAGGCGACGCCGCCGCGATGCGGCAGCAGCAGGCGCCCGAGCCGGAGCAATTGCTGCATGTTGCCGGCGGCGATCCGCCGGCGCCGGCGCAGCTCGAGCTCGGGGGTCGCCACTTCGAGTTCGGTCGCGACGATGCGCGGGTCGTAGAGCGCCCGGTGGCCGCGCGCGACGATGCCCATCGGCAAAACGAAATCATCGTTGATCGTGTCGGGCGGCAGCGGCTCGAACAGCGAGGCGCGGAAGAAATATCCGGCACCATGGACGCCGATGACGCCGCCCAGCGCGGATTCGCCGAGCTTGACGGCCGTCTGGTAGCGCCAATAGGCGGCCTCGCCGGCAATGCCTTCGGTCGCGAACCGGTATGTGGCGGCGACGACGCCGATCTTCGGATCGGCGAAATCGGCGGCGGCGATCTGCAGGGCATCGGGACCGAGCAAGGCCGAGGCGTCGGTGAGGCAGATGATCCCGTGGTCGATCAGGCTCAGCACCTCGTTCAGCACGGCGACCTTGCCGCGGTTGGCGGCGTGATCGAGGATCAGGAACGTGTTCGCCGGATGGCAGGCGGCAGTCCGCCGGGCAATGGCGACGGTATCGTCGATGCAACCGTCGCAGGCGATGACGATGTCGAGCCGTTCGGCCGGATAGTCGAGGGCCGCGATGTTTTCGACTTTGCCGGCGATCACCGCCGCCTCGTTGAAGGCGGGAACGACGATGGTGAATTTCGGCAGGGCCTCGCTCGGCAGCCGCGCGACCGGGGCCGGCGGGGCGGCCCGAGCCTGGGCCAGCCGGAGCAGGGCAGGGTAGATCAGATGGTGATAGATCAGGAGGAAGATGGCCCCGAGGGTCACCGTCTCGATGAAAAGATCCATGCTGCTCCGCCGCTTCGCATCACGCGTCGTAGAGGCGGCCATAGGCGCGCGCCATCGCGCCGATGTCTCGCTCGGCCAGGACGAAGCGGCGCGGCTCGCTCGATGATGGGGTTCGGATCGCCAGGTCCAGCGCCGCCGCCAGCGCTTCGACATCGCCGGCCGGGACGAGCGTGCCGGTGCCGGGACAGAGCGCTTCCCTGCTGCCGCCGACATCGAAGGCCACGGCGCGCACTCCGGCCGATTGGGCTTCGAGCAGCGACAGCGGCAATCCTTCGGCGCGCGACGCCAGGCAGAAGACATCCAGTGCCTGGTAGAATTGGGCCATGGCGTCGATCCGGCCGAGGAACCGGACCCGGTCGGCGATGCCGCGCTCGCTCGCCTGGGCGCGTAAGGGCTCCGCTTGCGAGCCGTCGCCGGCAATGGCGAGATGCACCGGCGGCGCCAGCCGGGCGAAGGCGTCGAGCAGCAGATCGACTCCCTTCACCGGCTCGAGCCGGGCGGCACAGCCGATGATCGGCGGCTCGACCGGCAAGCCCAAGGCACGGCGGGCCGCTGCGCGGTCGCCGGGGACGAAACGCTCGGTGTCGATGCCGTTGAAGATCAGGTCGACCTCCCGGCCGGGAAAGGCCTGGACCAGGGCGCGGCGGACGATCGCGGCATCGGCGACCAGCACCGGACGCGCCAGACGCAGCGCCAGGGCCTGGACGGAGCGCGCGCGCGGGGCGGCCAGATGCCAGGCATCGTGCTCGGTATGGACGACGCGGCGGACTCCGGCCAGGCGCCCGGCGAGTCCGCCGTAGATCAGCGGGCCGATATGGTGAGTATGGACGATCTCGGTGCCGAGCCGCCGCATCAGCCGGGCCAGGCGCCAGACCAGCAGCGGCCGCAGCCCCGGCCGCTTGCCCAGCCCGTGGATCCGGCGCGCCGACGGCGCCAGGCGCGGCCAGTCCGCGACCAGACCGGCCGTGCTGCCTTCCAGGCTGGCGGCATCGACCTCCCGTCCCGGTCCCGAGCGGCCGAGAAGATCGAGCACCATGGTTTCGATTCCGCCCGGCCGCAAATGTTGCACCACCTGCAAAATGCGCGTCACGCGACCGCCCCGCGCGGCGAGGTCGCGGGCCCGATATCGAGGTCGATGCCGCCTTCGGCGGTGAAGCCGTCGGCCAGCAGCATCGGAATGGTCGAGAGCACCGGCGCCTTCACCAGCCGCTCCAGCTGGCCCACGGTCCGGATCGAGCTGTCGAGCAGCTCGGCGACGAAGGCCATGGCCGCACCCAGTGCCGCCGCGCCGACGATGCCGGCCAGGAAGAACACGATCAGCGGCAGATTGACCGTGACCGGTTCGCCCGGACGGTCGATCACCTTGATCGCCTCGGGCAGCTCGAAATGGCCGAGATCGACGGTGAGGCGGGCGGTCTCGTAGCGCTTCAGCAGCGAGTCGTAGAGATCGCGCTGGGTCTTGGCTTCGCGCTCCAGCGTGGTCATGGTCTGCTCGACATCGCCGAAGGCGTCGTTCTTCTTCTGCAGCGTGTCGATGTCGGTGGTCAGGCTGGCGATTTCGCGCTCCAGCCCGCTGACCCTGGCTTCCGCCATCTGCAATTGCGACAATTGCGAAATGAGCAAGGGCTGGCCGCCGGGCATGGATTGCTGCGGCGCGCCCGGGGGCGCGTTGAGATCGGTCGAGCCGCCGGCCGCCGAAGGCATCGATGCCGCCCGGTTCCACAGCGTCTCCAAATCCTCGGTCGACAGGGTCTGGGCTGCCGCGATCTGGCGCGAGCGCTCTTCCTGCAGTCGTTCGAGCTGGCGGAGCGCGCCTTGGACCGCGCTGTGCTCGTCGGTGTATTTCGCCCGCAACAGGGCCAGCTCGCCCGAGACCTGGACGATCTGTTCCTCGATCTTGCCGATGATCGGGTTGGCCTGGGCCAGGCGTGCGCGCAAACTCTGACCGGTCGCCTCGGCCCCGGCCAGTTCGGTCTTCTTCTGCTGGAGCGCGTCCTTCAGCTGCTCCAGCCGTCCGGCATTGATCGTATGCAGTTCCGGCACCTGGTCGGAATGGGTGTTGCGATAATCGGCCAGGGCGGCTTCGGCCCGCTCCAGCGCCGACTTCTGTTCCTTGATCTTGTCTTGCAGAAACACCTCCGAACTCGCCACCTCGCTCTGGCCCGGCGCCCGAATCGCTTCGATGAAGCGGATCGCGGCGGATTCCAGGATCTGGGTCATCTGGCCCGGCTCGCGCGAGCGCATCTTGAGTTCGATCAGATCCTTGCCGATCAGCCGTACCGACAGCGCCTTCGCCAGCTCCTGCACCTTCATCTCGCGTTCGGCATCGGTGCCGTCCTTGGGGACCAACTTCAGCGTGTCGACCACTTCCCACAGGATGTGCCGGCTCTGCAGCAGCACCGACAGCCCGTCCATCCGGTCCTTGAGATTGGTCTGGACCGCCAGATCCTGGACGACCGGGTTGTTGGCGATTTCCTGGACCAGGATGCTCATCCGGGTTTCGTAGACACGCGGCGCTATCAACCCGATGATCAAGCCCAGGAACGGCAGGATCAGAATCGGCGACACGATCAGGTAGCGCCGGCGCCACGCCGCCATCAGCAGCGCATTGAGCAAGGCTATGTCGAATTTAATGGGCACGATCCGCCTCTCCGAATTCGAGCCGGGCCGTGTTCGGGGCCAAGCTCACATCGTACCGCGTTTCCGCAAGATGCAACGTAGGGGGCAAATACTGTGCCAGGAACTTCGCCCGTCGAGGGGCGCCCAGCGCCGCCGTCACCGGCGACGGATCATCCGAAGGCCCGATGCTCAGCACCGCCGATTTCACTGCCGGGTCGAGGGCTTCCAGCTGCTTCACCTCGTCCTCCGGAATCGACAATGCGCCGGCGGTGTCGACGACATGCACCAGGATCGGCCGCAGCGTCGTTTCGCCGCGCGCGCGCGCCAGCATCTCGGTCACGGTGACCGGCCCCTGACCGCTGTCCTTCGCCGATTCCTGCTGGATCAGGACCCGTTCGCCCGGTGGAATCAAGGCGGCCGGGTTCGATCCGGAGCAGCCGCCCGCCCCGGCGATCAAGGCGAACACCGCCAGCGACCTGCGCGGGAATTTCGGTGCACCGAACATACCTCGACTCATGGAAGCACTCTACAATTCTACCGCATTATACCTGTTTTATCAGGGTGCAAATGGATAAATGCATCCGCCCCGGCCGGCGATCGGGCCGAACCGGGCGGCGAGCGAAGAGAAGGCGTGCCAGGATGCGTTTGAGCGATGGCCTGTTCGAGGTACCCGCCGGCAAAATTGCCGCCGTCGTCACATCTCTGGAGATGCTCGCGCCGCCGCTCCGCCGGCCCGATCCGGCTGCGGCGCCCTGGACTCTGGATCGGGTCGAGGCGCCGCAACCGGAGCGCTACCGGACCCTGTTCCGGCGCGTCGGGGCCGAGTGGCTGTGGTATTCGCGGCTGCAACTGACGGATTCGGCATTGCAGGCGATCATCGGCGATCCCGCGGTCGAGATCTATCGGCTCCTCGACGAAGGCGGCGAGGCCGGGCTGCTGGAATTGGATTTCCGCGACCGCGGCTCGTGCGAACTCAGCTTTTTCGGTGTCGTGCCCGCATCGATCGGTCGCGGCGCCGGGCGCTGGCTGATGAATCGCGCCCTCGATATCGCCTGGTCGCGGGCCATTTTCCGGTTCTGGGTGCACAGCTGCACCCTCGATCATCCCGCAGCGCTGGGATTCTATGTCCGCTCCGGGTTTCGGCCGTTCCGACGCCAGGTCGAAATCGCCGACGATCCGCGCCGATCCGGACTCCTCGAACCGGGAGCGGCGGCGCAGGTGCCGGTTCTGTGAGCCGGCAAGGGGGGCGGAACCGAGCCGCGCCGGGGGAGAGCGCGGCTCGGTTCCGGCAAGACGGTTACTGTACCGTCGTGCTGTCCGTGGTCGGGTGGGTGAGCTCGCGCATCTGCTGGTGCAGCGCCTTCAGCTGCGCACCGGTCGCCGCCGCCGTCGCCAGCTGATCCGGCGTCAAGGTGTTGCGGACCTGGACCTCGGTGGCGAGCCGGGCCGCGTCGAGCTGCGTGCGCAGCGCCGAAGCCTGGGCCTGCAAGCTGTTCAAGGCCGAAGTGTTGACCGAACCGGGGGCCAGGAGGGCGGTGTGAATCTGCGTCTCGATCGCCCGCAGCTGCTCGAACACCGGCTTGTTCGCAGCCCGGGCATTCTGGTGGATCGTCTTGATCGCAGTCTGCTGGTCGCCGCTGAGCGTGACGCCGCTCAGCAGAGCCGATTCCGCGCCGCGGAAGTTGCCCCGGAAATGGCTCGGGCCTTCACCCACCTGCGCCAATGCCGCGAGCGGCAGCGCCACCGCGCAGAGCGCCCCGATCATCCAAGTCCTACCGTTCATCATCCTTCTCCTCAATTCAAGTTGCTGGATCGTGCTGTGCAATTTCATGTCGCGCCTTCAGCGGCAATGCTCGTAAGCCGATACTGCGAGGCGTTTTCGACCTGGCGCCTACCTTATCGACGGACTATTTCGGTAGAATTTCGACGGCCTCGGGATCGGGTAACATTTGATTTCAGCGCTGACAAGGCCGACCCGGGCGACCGGCGCGGGGATCAGCTCGGGGATTTGTCGTCCGCTCCGGGGCCGGTCATTGACTTTGTCGGCGCCTCGCTCGCAGCATGGACCCTCGAAACCGAGGTCCAGTTCCGCAACGCGATCGGCCTCGCAGGTTCGGCAAATCGACTGGCAAATCGACGCAGTGGGCCGGGCTGCCGCGGCGTCTTCCCGTCGTCGCGTGCAACGGGGTTGATCGACCGGGCCGATCGCGTTACCACCGGCCGCTGGCAGGAGCCATCGGACACGGGGAGATGCACATGCGCGACCGTGTGGAGCAGCAGATGCGGGGGACCGTTCTAGCGCTGGTGCTGTCGCTGGCAGCCGGCGGCGCCTCCGGGCAAACCATCACCACGGTCGCCGGCAATGTCGCGCTGTCAGCCGGATTCGGCGGCGATGGCGGGCCGGCGACGTCGGCGCAGCTGGACCGGCCCGTTTCCGTCGCAGTCGACGGGAAGGGCCGGGTCTTCATCGCCGATCAGCTCTTCAACATCGTGCGCGAATTCAGCGTCGGCGGCGCGATCGGTACCGTCGCCGGCGTTCCCGACATCAGCGGCGGCTTCGGCGGCGACGGCGACCCGGCGACCGCGGCCATGCTCAATGCGCCCGCTGCCGTGGCGGTCGACAGCACCGGCCGGGTCTTCGTGGCCGATGCCGGCAATCGGCGAATCCGGATGTTCACGGTGGGCGGCGACATCAGCTCCGTCGCCGGCGGCGGCGGGGCCAGCGGACCCGACGGTCTGGGTGACGGCGGGCCGGCGACCGCGGCGGATCTGGCCTTTCCGCAAGGCGTCGCCGTCGACGGCGACGGCAATGTCTACGTCGCCGATACATTTGATTCCCTGGTCCGGGTGTTCACGGTCGGCGGTACGATCACGGTCGCGGCCGGGACCCCCGGCAGCTCCGGCTTCGGCGGCGATGGCGGACCGGCGACATCCGCCCTGCTGTCGTCGCCGGCGGCAGTCGCGGTCGACGGCGCGGGCCGGGTCTATGTCGCGGATAACGGCGCCCACGTCATCCGCCGTTTCACTCTCGGCGGCTCGATCGCGACGATCGCCGGAACGCCCAACCAGTCGGGCTATGGCGGGGACGGCGGTCCGGCTGGGGCGGCACTGTTGAACGGACCCAGCGGCGTCAGCGTCGATCCGGCTGGAAACGTCTACATCGCCGATACCGGCAACGGCGTCGTCCGCAAAGTGAACTCGGCCGGCGTGATCACGACGATCGCCGGCGGCGGGGCCGCACCCGGCAGCGACGGGATCGGCGATGGCGGACCGGCGCCGCTCGCCGCTCTGGCGACACCGGGCGGGCTCGTCCCGGACGGTAACGGCAATATCCTGGTCGCCGATACCGGCGACAACGTCGTCCGCAGTTTTTCGGCAACCGTGCCGGCGCCGGCTCTGGTCGCTGCCGTTCTCCCGGGCGCACGGTCGGTGCTGAACACCAGCCCGGCAACCATCTTCGCAACCATGCTGAACGCAACCGATTCGGCCCTCGGCGGCTGCCAGATCAGCCTGCCGACGGCGACATCGCCGCAATTGCAGCTGAGCTATCAGACGACCAACCCAGAGACCAATGCCCTGACCGGGACCGTCGACACACCAGTCGCGATCGGCGCCGACGGAGCGCAGACGTTCCTCCTGTCCTTCTCGCTCAGCGACGCGACCGCCGAATTGTTCGCGGCGCCGGGTCAGCAGATCCTCTTCACGTGCGATAATGTCGACCCGGCAGCGACCACACAGGGTGTCGATACTGTGGATTTGAGCTTCTCGCCGACGCCGGTCGCCGACATCATCGCGCTCGCGGCAGTGGCCAGCAACAACGGCATTCTCGATTTCCCGGCCGACGGCGCCGGCGCGTTCGCCGTCGCGTCGGTGAATGTCGGCAGCGCCGACACGCTCACGGTCAGCGTCGATACCGGCAGCGCCACGCTCCCGCTGACGCTGAGCCTGTGTGCCACCGACGCCGAAGCTCAATGCCTGGCCCCGCCGGCGGCGAGCGTGTCGCAGAGTTTCCCGGCGGACAGCACGCCCACCTTCTCGATCTTCGCGACCGCGCAGGCTCCGGTCGCCTTCGCGCCGGCAACCAGCCGGATCTTCGTTCGTTTCAAGGATGGTTCCGGCGCCAGTCACGGATCGACCAGCGTAGCCGTCGAGACGGAGTGAGCCCGCAAGCCGGCAGCCCCGTCACGCCCGCCGAAGCGCCCGTTCGCGGCGTCAGGGTTGCATTGACATGGAGGAGGCTGGTACACGGGCGCCGATTGCGCCAAGCTTCACCGCCGACTTTTCCGGCACTTCATCGGTTTCGGCCCGCCGTGGCCCCACCAGAAGATCAGGAGATTAGAATGTTCAAGTACCCGCTCGCCATCGCCGTTGCCGTCCTCTTCGCGGTCGGCCCCGCACTCGCCCAAACCCCGCCTCCCCATCACCACCATCCCGTGCATCACGTGGTACACCACCCGGTACATCACCCGAAGCATCACCACCCCCACCACCACCCCGTGCCGCCGAAAGCCTAGAGCGAATCCCCCTCACGTCGCGCTGCCGATGCACCGGCGGTGCGACGGGCTGATGTGCCGCCGCGGCGTCAGGCAGGATGGTTGCAACGGCAACCATCCTGCCGTTTTCACCAAGCTGGGAAGTTCCCGTCCTCGAGTCCCGCCGATGCCGATTTTCCGGCGCGTGGGTCGCGTTCGGGCCAAATGGCGTGTGCGGAGCCCAGCTAAAGCAAGACACGGGGCGGCGTTTGCCTTATCGTCGGGCACGAAGAGATCCACGCGCGGTCGGAACACCTTGGGGGGAGCAATGGCGGGATGGGCGAACGGGTGCGGCCTGGCGGGACGACGGTGAGCAGCGTCGACGGCCGAGTTCCGTCGTTATTGGCCATCACCGGCCTGTCTGTGCGATTCGGCGGCATCGTGGCACTCGACAGCGTCTCCTTCGAGGTCGCGTCTGGGCAGGTCTGCGGGCTGATCGGCCCCAACGGTGCCGGCAAGACGACGCTTTTCAACTGCCTGAGCCGGCTCTATCGAGCCGGCGGCGGGCGGATCCGCTTCGATGGCCGGGAATTGCTGGAGGTGCCGGCGCATCGGGTGGCAGCGCTCGGCATCGGCCGGACATTCCAGAATTTGGCCCTGTTCCGCAGCCTGTCGGTCCGCGACAACGTCATGATCGGCGGGCATTGCCGCGATCGCGGCGGCTTTCTCGAAGATGCCTTGCGCCTGCCGTTCGTCCTCGCCCAGGAGCGGCGTCTCGCGGAACGCGCTAAGTCGTTGATAGAATTGCTCGATCTGGGAGCGGTAGCCGAGCGGCGCGTAGGCGATCTGCCCTTCGGAACGCAAAAGCGCGTGGAATTGGCCCGAGCACTCGCGGCCGAACCCAAGCTGCTGCTGCTCGACGAGCCGGCTTCCGGGCTGAATCACGAGGAAGTGGACCATCTCCGCGGGCTCATCCTCGATATTCGCCGGCGCTTCGGCCTGACGATCCTCCTCGTCGAGCATCACATGAATTTGGTCATGCGCGTCTCGGATCAAGTCGTGGCGCTCGATTTCGGACGCAAGATCGCCGATGGCACTCCGGCCGAGGTCCAGCGCCATCCCGAGGTGATCCGGGCCTATCTGGGGGCCGCGGCATGACCGCCTTGCTCGAAGTGCGCGGTCTGCAGGCGGCGTACGGCCAGAGCGCAGTGCTGCATGGAATCGATCTCGACGTTGCCGAAGGCGGCATCACGACGCTGCTCGGCGCCAATGGCGCGGGCAAGACCACGACCTTGCGCGCGCTGTGCAACATGATGGTAAAGGTGAGCGGCGAGATCCGCTTCGATGGCGTCCGTATCGACGGCTGGGAGACCGAGTCGATCGTCCGGCTCGGCATCGCCCATGTGCCGGATGGGCGGGGTACCTTCACCGATCTCACGGTCGAGGAAAATCTACGGCTCGGGGCTTATGCGAGGCGCGGTCGCGGGGCTGTGCCGGGGGATGACGACCGCCTCCATCGGTGGCGAAATCTCCTGGCGTTCGGTGCCGGGGGCGCGGCCGCCTCGGATTTCGAACGGATCTATCATTATTTTCCCCGGCTCCTGGAGCGGCGCGGGCAGCAGGCGGGCACGTTGTCGGGTGGCGAGCAGCAGATGCTGGCGATTTCGCGGGCGCTCATGCTGCGGCCGCGGCTGCTTCTGCTCGATGAGCCTTCCTTCGGTCTGGCGCCGTTGATCGTGCGTGACATTTTCAGCATCCTGCGTCGGATCAATGCCGAAGACGGGGTGGGCGTGCTCCTGGTCGAGCAGAACGCCAATCTCGCCCTCGATCTCGCCGACCAAGCCTTTCTCCTGGAAACCGGCCGCATCGCGCTGGCCGGCCCGGCCGCGGAGATCGCCGGCGACGAGGCCGTACGCCGCGCCTATCTCGGATATTGAAAGCGAGCATGATGGCAGCTCTCCTGCACCAGATTCTCTCGGGCCTCGCCAATGGCGGCATTTACGCCAGCGTCGCGTTGGCGCTGGTCATGATCTATCAGTCGACCCATCTCGTGAATTTCGCCCAGGGCGAGATGGCAATGGTCTCGACCTATGTCGCCTGGGCCCTGACCGAGGCTGGACTACCCTTCTGGGTTGCGTTTTTTCTGACGCTGGCGATCTCGTTCGCTGCCGGGGTGTTGATCGAGCGGATCGTCTTGCGGCCCGTGGCGAATGCACCGATTTTGTCGGTGGTGGTCGTGTTCATCGGGCTGGTGTTCATTCTGAACAGTCTGGCGGGCTGGATCTTCGGTTACACGATCAAGAGCTTCCCGAGCCCGTTTCCGAGCGATGCCTGGTATGGCAGCACGTATCTGTCGGCTCAGGAGGTCGGGATGATCGTCGTCACCCTGGCTGTCCTGGCGCTGGTGTTCGGCTTCTTCCGCTTCACCCCGCTCGGGCTCGCGATGCGCGCCTCGGCGCAGAACCCGGTTTCGGCTCGGCTGGTCGGCATCAGGGTCGGCTGGATGCTGGCCTTCGGCTGGGGGTTGGCCGGCGCGATCGGCGCGGTTGCCGGCATGATGGCGGCTCCGGTGCTCTATCTCGATCCCAACATGATGATGGGCGTCCTCATCTACAGCTTCGCCGCGGCCCTGCTCGGCGGTATCGACAATGCGTGGGGGGCGGTGGTGGGCGGATTCATCGTCGGCATCGGTGAAAACCTGGCTGGTGCCTATCTGCCCAACGGAACCGAGCTGAAGCTGAGCGTCGCGCTGGTGATCATCGTGGCGGTGCTGGTCCTCCGCCCGGCCGGGCTGTTCGGCCGGCCTCTGGTCGTGAGGGTCTGAGCGGATGAATCCGGCGCTCCTTCGCGTTCTGTGCCTCGCGGTGTTGTTGGCGATCGCCCTCGCCGTGCCTTTCGTCGCCAGTTCCTATCACATGTTCCAGCTGAGCATGGTGCTGATCTATGCGATCGCCTTGTTCGGCCTCAACATTCTGACCGGCTATAACGGCCAGCTCTCGCTCGGTCACGGCGCCTTCTTTGCGATCGGAGCCTATACCGCGGCAATTCTGGTCGATCGGCAGCTCTTGCCCTATTGGGCGACGGTGCCGATCGCCGGCCTGCTCTGTCTGATCGTGGGATATCTCTTCGGCCGGCCGGCCGGCCGGCTGGCCGGGCTCTATCTGGCGCTCGCGACCTTGGCGCTCGCCACGGCGACGCCGCAGATCCTGAAATATCGCGACTTCGAGCATTGGACCGGCGGCAGCCAAGGGATCATCCTGGACAAGCCCGACCCGCCCGCCTTCCTTCCGATCGATGCCGATCAATGGCTCTATTTCTGCTGCCTCGGCGTGACGGTGGCGCTGTTCGTGGTCGGCCGCAATCTGCTCGCCGGGCGGATCGGGCGGGCACTGGTGGCGATCCGCGACCATCCGATCGCGGCCGCATCGATGGGCATCGATACGGCGCATTACAAAGCCATGACCTTCAGCGTCAGCGCCGGCTATACCGGGGTCGCCGGCGCGCTCGGAACCTTTGCCGCCGCCTTCGCGTCGCCCGACAGCTTCGATCCGTTCCTGTCGCTCCGGTTCCTGGTCGGTATCGTGGTCGGGGGCCTGGGCTCGATCTCGGGAGCGTTCTTCGGTGCCGTCTTCATCGAATTCATGCCCAATTATGCCGACCAGATTTCCAAGGCGGCGCCCTGGGCGATCTATGGCGTACTGCTGATCCTGGTCATGTATCTGATGCCGGCCGGCGTCGCCGGGGTGATCAGAGCTGCCGTGCAGCGGTTGCCATTTTCTAGTATGCTGTCGCGGTACGAAGCCGTAAGAGATTACAAAGAAGCGACGGAGGAGGATGGATGATGCGCAGACGGACGATGCTGATATCGACGGCGGCACTGCTGCTGGCGGCCGGCCCGATAGTTGCGGCCGAAAAGAACTACGCGCCGGGCGTTACCGACACCGAGATCAAGATCGGCAACACCATGCCCTATAGCGGCGGCGCCTCGGCCTATGCGGCGATCGGCAAGGCCGATGCCGCTTATTTCCAGATGATCAACGACGAGGGCGGGATCAACGGCCGCAAGATCAATTTCATCTCGCTCGATGATGGCTACGCGCCGCCCAAGACGGTCGAGCAGACCCGCCGGTTGGTCGAGGAAGATCAGGTTGCGTTCATCTTCAACGGGTTGGGCACGCCCTGCGTCTCCGCGGTGCAGAAATATCTGAACCAGAAGAAGGTGCCGCAGCTCTTCGTCGCGACCGGCGCCAGCAAATGGGGTGATCCGGAGAATTTCCACTGGACGATGGGCTGGCAGCCCGATTATCAAACCGAAGCCAAGATCTTCGGCAAATATATCCTCCAGAACAAGCCGGACGCCAAGATCGCGATCCTCTACCAGAACGATGATTTCGGCAAGGATTACGTCATCGGTATGAAGGCGGCACTGGGCGCCAAGTACGACAAGATGGTGGTCAAGGATGCGTCGTATGAAGTGACCGATCCGACCGTCGATTCTCAAATCGTCAGCCTCCAGGCTTCCGGCGCCGATACGCTGCTGACCGCCGCTACGCCGAAATTCGCAGCTCAGGCGATCCGCAAGGTCTATGACATCGGCTGGAAGCCGCTGCATCTCCTGACCGATGTCTCGAACTCGGTCGGTTCGGTGATGAACCCGGCTGGGCCGGAGAAGGGCGTCGGCATCATCAGTGCCGCCTACGACAAGGACCCCAAGGATCCGACTTGGGCCGATGATCCGGGCATGGCCGAATGGCGCAAGTTCATGGCCAAATACCTGCCGGATGCCGACTTGACGGACGCCAACTATGTCTATGGCTACAGCGTCTCGCGCACGCTGGTCCAGGTTCTGAAGCAAGCCGGCGATGATCTCACGCGCGAGAACATCATGAAGCAGGCGGCAAATCTGAAGGATTTCGCGTATCCGACGGCCCTGCCGGGAATCAAGCTGAACACCAGCCCGACCAATTACTACCCGATCACGGAGCTGAAGCTGCAGCGCTGGGACGGCAAGAACTGGGTGCTGTTCGGCGATGTGATCAGCGGCTCCTAGTCGGGAGCGTGACGGCTTCGGAAGCCTCGACCACGCTCTCGCGGTTCGCGTCTGGAGCAAGATTCAGATTTCGGGTGATTTCACCCGAAATCTTCTTGCTCCGGCGATCGTTTCGCCAGGTCATCGCATCGTCCGCGCATACGCCGCCAAGTCACGCCGGATCGCTGGAAGATCCAGCTTCGGGTGGTCGTCCAGCGACCAGCTCGATGGCACGGCGCCGCGGATGCGCGCCAGCAGAAGGGCGGCATTCTCATCGCGCCCGGCCCGGCCCTCGAGCCACGACATCCAGCGCAAATCGTCGATCCCGCGCGCAAATCGGAGCAGCAGCGCATCGACATCCGGTACGGCGAGGCAGGATTGCGCAGTAACCGGCAGGAACATGATGTCGCCCTCGCGCCCATCGGTCGGGTCGAACGGATCCGCGGTCGGCAGGCGGCCGTGCCATTGGACGTAGCCTCCGGCCCCCGAGCGCCACAGGAAGAACCCGGCCGCCAGTTCGAGATCCGGCATGTTGTAGAGCCAAGGGTGGATGCCTTTCGCCTGTAACGCGTGGATTTCGTCGGCATCGACCCCGAAGCCGGGATTGATCAGCGGCACCTCGAAGAGCGGCAGCAGCAGGCGATCCTCTTTCCCGTTGAGATGCCCGGCGATCTGCGCCCGTGGCATCGCGAGCAGCAGGTTCCGACGGATTGCCGCGAGATCGTCGGGCATCGAGCCCGGATTGCCGGGCTCGTCGGCGATGTTCCAAACCGGCATTGCGAGCCCGCGTTCGGCCAAGATCCGATCGAGGGCCGCGAGCGGTGCGGTGATGCCGTCGATACTGGTGGCGGCGATCAGATCGTGCACCGGCCGATAGGCCAGGATCGGCATGGTGAAGCCGCCATCCCGCAGGACTGCGAGCTGGTCGGCGAAGCGCCGGAGATGGTCGGGCGTGGGGGTGACGAAGTCCGGTGCCAGGCCGCTCAGCCCCAGCCGCGACAGGAAGGAGAGGTCGCAGCCCATGGCGCGGTCGCGCTCGCCGTCGCTGGTCCCGAACCAGTCGTACCAGGGCGGCTCGGAGAGGTAGAGACCGATCGGCCGATCGGGCGGCGGCAGGGTCACCGGCAACACTTCGAGGGCGAAAACCTGCGACGCCGTTTCGCCGCCGGCTTCGAGCGTGATCCGGCCGCGATAAACCCCGGGCATGGCCGTGTCCGGTACGGTGAAGAGCAGGTTGAGACGGCGGGGCAGTCCGCCGCGCAAGGTCAGCGCCGGCAGGTCGCCGCGCAGCCGGTCGGCATTGACGCCGAGCGCCGGCGAGGCGACGACCCGGCGCATGTAGCTCCACTGGCCCCAGCGCAATTCCGGGGTCGATAGGGGTTGCCCGTCGAGGCTGGGCGGCCGGACCTCGACCTTCACCGGCCCGCGATCCTCGGCGGCCAGCGCCATGACGTCGATGGATGCGATCCCGTCGCGGGCGACCACGGCAGGTGCCGAAGCCGCACCCGGCCGCCAAGCCGGGCTCGGTTCCGCGCCTTCTGCCAATACGCCGAGCACCAGCGGCCCAGCGTAAGGCTCGGGCCGGGTGAACGGCAGCACCGGCCAGCGATCGAGGAAGCGTTCCCGCCGTGCCGCTTCGACCGCCTCGAATGCCGTACGGCCCGCCGGTTCGGCCAGGACGGCAGAGAGAAAACGCGCTTCCGGGCCGTCACCCTGCTGCTCGATGGTCAGCGCGCCGTCGGTGACCTCGATTTCGACCTGGACCAGACCGCCGCGGCGGCGGCCGAACACGGCCCAGGGGTCGCCGTCGGCCAGCGCCTCGGCATCGCGGCCGGCGAGGTAGATCTGGCGCACCCATTGTTCCGGCGTGAAATGGGCGGAATGGGCCAGCTTTCCGTTCACCCGGATCTGCCGGTCGAGTTCATGCGGCAGATACTCCCATTCCCCGACATCCTCGGTCCAGAGCGTGATGCGCCATCGGCCATTTGCCAGCGGCACCTGGAAGCGGTCGACGCCGCGGATGCCCGAACCGATCAAGCCGTCGCCCGAGGGACGGTCGATGGCGCGCTGGGCGGTGCCGGTCAGGCGCGGATCGCCCGGCAGCACCGGCTCGAAACCGGGGAAGACGGCGCTGCCGCCGGGTCCGAGCTTCCAGCCGATGGCACCGGCAGGCAGGACGAAGCCGCGCTCCACGGCGACCGAGGCGATGTCGAGGCTGCCGGTGTTCGTGAACAGGATGATCTGGGTGATCGCGGTCAGATCGACCAGTCGGCCGGACGGAGTCTTCCACTGACCGGGCGAGGTTCGGATATGGAAGCGGCCGGGAGGGACGACCCGCTCCTCGTCGAGCCGGCCGGCATAGTCCCGGCTCTGCTCGTCATCGACCCGGATCGTCAGGGTGATCGGCTCCGTGCTGCGATTTTCGCCGATGATGCTCACTTCCTGCCGGCGATCGAGCCGGAGCGGCGGGGAGAATTCATGGGCGAGGGTCGTCGTTCCCGAAATCGGCAGGACCGTCCGGTCCGGTAATGCCGCGAGTGGCGGCGCGGCCGGCGCCGTGACGGACGCAACGGCGGCGCCGGGCGCGCCGACGGTCGCGGCGGTGACGGTCAAGGGGCCCTCGCCGCTGGCGGTGAACAAGATGATCCGACGGACGTCGCCGAGATCGAGCAGCCGGCCCGAAGGAGTTTTCCAGCCGGACAGGAGCGAGCGGAACGTGAAGGGGCCGGGCGGGACGAGGTGCTCCTCGCCGATCCGGCTGTCGAAACCCGCGGATTTGCCGTCATCGGCGCGCAAAACCAGATGGACCGGCAGGTTGGTCGGATTGCTGCCGGAAACGACCAGCTCCTGGCGGGGATCGAGCTGCAGTTTGGGGGCGAATTCGTGCTCGATCTTGGTGACGCCGGTGAGCGGCAAGGGCTCCGCTGGGCCCGGTGCCGCTCCGGCTGCGGCCACGGGCGGGCCGGCGGCGACACGGGTGACGGAGAGCGGCCCCTGGCCATCCTCGGTGAACAGGATGATCCGGCGGATATCGGTCAGATCGAGCATCCGGCCCGATGGCGTCTTCCAGCCCGACAGGGGCGAGCGGAGCGTGAACGGGCCGGGCGGAACCAGATGCTCCTCGTCGATCCGGCTGTCATAGCCGGCGGATTTCCCGTCGTCGGCGCGGAGCGTCAAATGGGCCGGGAGATTGGTCGGGTTCGTCCCGGCGACGACCAGTTCCTGCCCGGGCTCGAGTTCGAGTTTGGGGACGAATTCGTGCTCGATCTTGGTCGTTCCGGTGAGCGGCAGTTCAGCCGCCTGTGCGGAACCCGCCAACGCCAGGGCGAGAAGAAAACCGCGGATCACGGTGCGCCGATCCGTGGCGGCGCTGCGAGGAACGCTGGAGGGTGGGCCAATTTCGACTCCTCGTCGTCAAGGGATCCGCCAAATCCGGTAATCACTTTCAGGGCCGCCGGTCGTTGGAGATCCGCATCGGGCCACCCGAGATCCCTGCCAGTGCCGGCTGGGCGCGCAATGCTGCCGGCAAAACATGAAGATTTCATCGAACCCGGCCGATCTTCGACGGGCAGATGGCGCAGCAGCAGGTTTCCGCGATCGGCTCCGACCGGAGACCGGTCGAAGCGTTTCCGGACCGGCTTGTTCATTGACAGGTCTTGTGCCTATACCTATAATAGCAGATTGATTTATGACGTTTCTATAGGTTGTGCGATATGGTCAATTTTCCCGAAAAATAGACAAATATATGAATTTGTTTGTGCATTCAAAGTACGAGGAGTTTCGTGACCGGTAAGGGACAGCTCGTGCCCTCTCCGGCCGTCATCAATAATGCATTTCGAGAATCTTTGGAGGTAGCCGGATGAAGGCGGATGTCGATCGAAACGCCTATAAACAACAAGAGGTGAAATTTGTCGAATGGTCCATCGATGTCAGTTCGGAAGACTATGACATCAAACAAATTTTAGAATCTTTGAGAGATTCCGGCAACCGAGAAACCGCTGTTCTCGACATCGGCGGCGGCATCGGCTCAGTCGGGGTCGTGCTCGCCGACAATATCGACCGGACTCAGGTCGATGTCATCGATAATTCGGTGTTGGCTGAGCAGAATTTTATGACTCATGAGCGAGTGAAGCTGATTTTCGGCAACTTCTTGAATATGGCCGAATCAAAACAGTATGATGTCATCATTTTTCGGACCGTCCTGCACCATATCATCGGGGCTACCTCGGAAGCGACCTACGGGCTGCAGGACCAGGCAATCGCCAAAGCCGGCAGATTGTTATTGCAGGGTGGAAAAGTATTCGTCGTCGAGAATTTCTACGAATCGTTTTTCTCGGATGACGTAACCGGCGAACTGATCTTTCAGCTGACGAGGTTGAAGCTATTTTCGAATATTTTTCGGCGGTTGGGGGCGAATACGGCGGGCGAGGGAGTCCGGTTCAGAAGCTTCAACAGCTGGAGTGAATTGTTTTCGCGCAACGCGCTCACAGCGTCCGGCAAAATGTCGAGACAGCAGCGAACCATGCCGCTCTGGCAAAGTATCCCGTTCGTCTGTAAGGACAGGTACCAAGCGGTCGTCGAGTTCCAGCAGAGTGACCGCGCGCAGTGACGGGATCGATCCTCAGCGAGCCGGCTGGCCGGCCGCGGCTGCCGAAACCTGCCCCTCACAAGGCATCGATCCTCGCAGCCGCAGCGGCGGCGCGACCCGCCCAGCTCTCTCCCGATACGCGGCGGCGCAGTCGTTCCGGATCCGGCGGGGCGGCCGCTCCCGCCCGGATCGCTTCGACGAAACCCGACGATTCGACGGCGATGGCGGTCACATCGGCGAACGGCATCACCGCGGGCATCGCCGTCGTCACCACCGGCCGCCCGGCCGCGAGATATTCGCGCAGCTTCAGCGGCGAACTGGCGCGGACCATGGCCGTGTCGAGAAACGGCAGGAGCGAGACCGTCCAGTGCTGGACATAGCCGGGCAGAGCAGCGTGAGGCCTGCGGCCGAGGAGGCGGATATTGGGCTCGGCAGTCAACTGCTCGACCGGGACCCGAACGTCGCCGATCAGCACGAAGGTCCAATCCGGCAGCGCGCGGGCGGTTGCCGCCAGCAGGGCCTGATCGACCCGCTCGCAGATATTGCCGTAATAGCCCGCGACCAGTCCGGCCGGCAGATCGAGGGCACGCGGCGCCGGCCGGGTGAAGAGGTCGAGATCGACGCCGTGCTCCAGCAGCATCGTCTTGGTCGTCGGCATGCGTTCGGCGAGGATCGCGCTGACTGCGAAGATCAGCCGGGCGGCCTCGATGCAGCGCTGCTCCAACTGCAGGACCGGGGCGTGATCGACACCGTCCAAGGCGCCGAAATCGTCGCCGCAGTAATAGACGACGGCTTTCTCGCCCAGGGTGCCGACGGCATCGATGCCGGTCGGCATCGACAGCCAGAGGACCGGCCGGGCGATGCCGAGCTGCGCCATGGCGCGCCGTATGCGGCGGCCGAGCAGCCAGCGATTGATCCGGCCGGCGAGCGCGTTGCCCGGAAAGGGCAGGGCCAGCGGCGCCAGCACCGTCAGATTGGCCGGCCTGGATTCGATCTCCGTTGCCGGCCGCGTCGCGAACAGGTCTAGAAATTTCCGCACGACCCGGCGCAGATCGGCGCGGGTCAGGCGCGGCCGGCGCAAGCCCAGCGAGTTCACGTAGAGCACCTTGCGCGACGCGGCGAGTTCTCTCGCCAGATGCTGGGTGCTGCTCGGATGCCGGCCCCAATCCTCGGCGATGATGACGAGATCATGGGGCAAGATCAGCTTCCCGTCCGGCCGGTTTCCGACCCGCCCGGCAGGAGCGACGGGCGGACCAGGAGGCGGAAATCGGTTCGCGGGACGACGATCACCCGCCACCCCGCCTGCTCGGGGTCGGCGAGCAGACCCAGCCATTCCGGGTCGGCGAGAAAACGCTGGTCGCCGAGGAGCAGCGGGTCGAGGACGATCATGTTCACCGCATGCTCCCGGGCGTAATCATCGAAAGCGCCGGATTTGTATTCGCCCGAGACCCAGTGAAAATTCGGCGGCAGATAGGCGGCGACATCGCCGACATCCTCGAGCAGTTGGACTGGTGCCGTCACGCCGAGGCCGCCGATCGCGGCGACCAGGGTTCGGCGCGGCAGCGCATTCGCCGTGAACTCCGCGTCGCCCATGAGCACCCGCCCGGCGTCCCAGGCGATCGCCATCGTATAGAGGAGGAGATAGGTCGCCAGGACAGCGAAAACCGGCTTCGGCGCCGGCCCCTCGAGGCGCGGTCGCAGGGTCGCCAGCCCGAACATCAGGCAGAAGACGCAGAGCGGCAGCATGTAGTGGAAATGGGGATAAATCACGGCGACCGAGATCAGCCCGGGCAGAATGAACGCGGCGAGGCAGGCCAGCAGCGGCCGGGACAGCCGGGGCCGGAAGACGACGCCGCGCAGCAGCCCGACCGCCGAAACCACGAGAAGAACGCCCCCGACGGCACCGCCGAGCAGGATCATGGTGCCGCTGCGGGGCACGAAATCGACGCCGTAGCCGAGCAGCAGCGCGGCGAATCGAGCCGGAAACTCGCCGATATTGGCCAGGACGTGCCGCAGGAACAGCACCGGATTGGTCTCCAGCGCCTGAAATACGCTGGGCGCGTCGTGGAACACGTCGCGGTAGATCGTCTCCCAATTCATCCAGCGCTCGACCCCCGAACCGGTCCAGGCGAGATAATGCAGGGCAAAATGCGAGCCGAAGGCGGTGACGCTGCGTTGGCCGAACGGGCTGCCGAACATGGCTACGAGTGCCGCGGCCGCCCCGATCCAGAGGGCGGCGCCGGCGAGTTCCGGCAACGAACCGGCGAAGCCTCGCTGCCGCCAGATCGTCCGGGCCAACAGAGCCACCGTCAGCGCCCCGATCAGGAGCGCCGTCAGCCCGAATTCCGGGCGCATATAAGCGGCGATCGTCGCCGCCAGCCCGAGCAGCACACATCCCTGCGCGGCACTCGGCCGGCGCCGGGCGATACAGAGGGCGCCGAGGACGATGACCACGACCAGATGGCCGGGCCGCGGCTGGAATCGTCCGGCGATATTGATCAGGCAGAGTGCCGCGAGGCCGGCGAGAGCAGGCGAGAGCCCCAGGCCGCGAAGGGCGGCATAGCAGGCGGCGACGAGCAGCAATTCGACCAGGAAGAATCCGGTGAAGTACAAACCCACCGGATCCCGGACGACCAGATCGACGACCCAATAGAAGAACGAGTAGAGCGGCGCGAAATCGGCCAGGGGCTTGGTCGTGAGCAGAGCCTCGCCCCGGGTCAGATAGCTGGTCTCGTCCCAGCCGCCGAGATCGGTGATGACGCAGGCCAGCCCCAGGATGACCGATGCCGCAACCAGAGTCGCCAGTAGTGCTGCGCGGTCCCCGACTTCTCCGTCCGTCCGTGCCTCGGCGGTCATGGCTGCACCTCGCGACGTTTCCCCCGGGCCTGCGGACCCGACCGGGCAGGGCCCCGGAGCGGGGTCAGGGTTGGGGGGTGGCGGGAGAGCCAGGGGTCTCGCACAGCATCCCGAGCTCGCTGAATCGCGTCAGGGCCATGGTGAAGGCGATGAGAACAAAGATCGGCCAGGCGAAGGCTTGGGTCAGAAAGCTTCCGGACACGATGAATCCGGCGAGCCCGGCCAGAACGGCCTGGGCGACCGCATAGATTTCCGGGTCGAATTTGAGTCCGGCCCGCTTGGCCGTGTCGAGCTCATTGAGTACCTCCATGGCACGCCGAACGACCATGACCACCATGGTCACGTAGAGCCCCAGCCCGATCGGCCCGGTCTCGGCCAGGACGCCGAACCAGATACTGTGGACGGCCGTGTCGTGCCCGTTCCAGTTATCGGTATAGAAGAAAAAATTCTCGCTGAAATTATTGAGGCCGACTCCCGTGAACGGGTGGGTCTCAGCCATCCGCACCGCTGCCCACCATGCATCGATGCGGCCTTGCGCCGAGTCGCCGATGCCTTCCTCGGCTTCCCCGCCCGAGATGCGCGAGGCGATGTTGGCAATCGCGAACAGGGCACTGGCGGCACCGGCGCCGATCGACAGCGCCACCGCGCGCGATTTGAAGAGCCTCGCGCCGAACACCGCGGCGACGGCGGCCAGTCCCAGCAAGCCGCCACGGCTCTGCGTCGCCAGAATCGCGAAGAACACGGTGGTGGCACCGACGGCACCGAGGAGGCGGGCGACGAAGCCGATCCTGGGTGCGGTGACGTTGGCCAGCGAGAAGGACATCGGAAACAGCAGGACCAGGGCCAGATCGTTGGGATCGCTGAGGACCCCATGTTCGTTGCGAGCGATCGCAACCCGCGTGCCTTCGACCAGGCTGATACCGTGGACCTGGTTCCAGAGCGCCACCGCGCCGACGAAGATGCCGCACAGGATGAACATGTTGCTCGTCAGCACGAGATCCCGGGGTGCCCGCGCGCACCAGGCGATGGCGAACACCATCAGCACGACCTTGCTGAACGAGTCGGTCCAGAACGCCCAGGCGACCGGGCGGTCGATGGCCAGCGCGATGCCGACGGTGGCGAGGGCTGCCAGCAGCGACAGCACTGTGAATTCCGGCCGCCAGAACGGCTTGGCCCAGCCGGTCACGAGCAGGGCCACCAGCGCGCTGATCGAGAGCATCGCCAGGACCAGCGGCAGGTGGAGGTCGCTGAGCGGGGTGTAGATCTCGTGCAGCCGGAAGAACGACAGCGAAATGAAGCTGACATAGAGGATGAAGGGCATCCGCAGCACGGTCACGATCGCGATCGGCGCGAAGGCGATGCCGAGGATCATGTAGAGCGACGGGATTTCCATCCAGAGCGCGCCGATCGCCAATGACACGCCGACGCCGATCGCCAATTGCGCCCGGATCGTCTCACGCCGGCGCTGCTCCCAACTCTCGGCCGGAGCGCGCTCGGTTACGAACATCATGGCGGCACGACGGCGCCACTGCGCCATCGCCGCAGGAGACCGGCCGGAATCGGGGCCAGGCCGAGCAGATTGCCGAGCACGGCGGCGACTGCGGCACCGACCAGGCAGGCGGCGATCGCACTGCCCAGGTCGAGATCCCGAGGCGTGAGCGCCGCGGCGAGAGTCAGCAGCCCGGCATAGAGGCCGAGGCGCAGCCAGGGCAAGGAGAGGGGCACCTTGCGCTGGCTGTCGATGAAGATGGCGACCAGCCGCGCGGCCCAGCCGAGGATGGTCGCGGCGATCGCGCCCGCGACCCCATAGGGCGGGATCAGCAGGAAATATCCGATGAGCGCCACGCCGGCGGCGCCGAGATTGATCCACATCGGGTTGCGGGTCGAATGGCCGGCGTAGGAGCCGACATTGACCAGATCGGCGGTATGCTGGACCAGCGTCGCCACCACCAGCCAGGGCAGGAAAGCGATCGCACCGTGATAGTCCGGTGGAGTCATGAGCTTGATCAGCGGCACTCCGCCGGTGGCGACGCCGAAACCCAGCCAATAGAGAAACGCCAGGCCGAACGAGACCGCGCGGGTGCTCCGCTCGACCCCCCCGGGCTCGAGCAGCACCTGGATGCGCCGCGGCAGCCACCACATCGCGAAGGGCTGGAAGAGCTGCGGCGTCAAGACTGCGACTTTGTAGGCGAGGGCGTAGATCGCGAGCGCCGTGAGGGACACGGCCGGAGCCAGCAGCAGCCGGTCGAAGGTACCGAGCACGAACCCGCCGAGGCCGGCCAAGACGAGCGGCCCGCCGTAGCTCAGCAATGCCGTGGCGCTGGCCCGGCTGAACCGGATGCCCGTGTCGCGCCACTGGGTCACGGCGAGGATCGTCGCCGTAACGGCAGCGGCGATCAGCGAGGCGAGCATCACGCCGGGAACACCTTGCCCCTGTTCCAGCAAGACGAAGACCAGCGCGGCCTGCAGCAGCGTCCGGCCGAGGATGATCACCAGATAGAGGGAGCTTCGTTCACAGAAACGCAACCAGGCGAGCGGTACTTCGATCGCCCCTTCGAGCGCCACGGTGACGAGCATGAACCGCAAGCCCAGGGGCGGCACCTTATCGGCAAGGAGATACTGGATCGGTACCGCCAGCAACTGCATCGTGATCGCGGCCAGCGCCGCCAGAATCACGATCAACCCGAAAGATTCGGCCGAAACACGCCGTCTCGCGGCGTCGTCGGCGGCGGCCCCCGCATAGCGAAACAGCGCGTCGATCTGGCCGAAGCTGAGGACGGTCGTCGCGACATCGGCGATCGTCGCCATCAGCTCCATCGAGCCGTACTCTGCGGTCGTCAGGCGCCGCGTCATGTAAGGCACCATGAACAGCCCGATCGCGCGCGTGGCCACGATCGAGAGCGCGTAGAAGCCGGCTTGGCCGAGGGCACGCCTAGTCGCCATGACGCCTACCGCCGACGATGGCGCGGCGGAAATCGGCGGAATGCCGGGCGGGAACGGCCGAACCGCGGGTCGGCGCCCGCCACACCAGAAAAATTGCTCCGTCCGCCAGCATCGCCCAGATCCCATCTTTCCCGCACTTTGCGAGTCCTGGGCGGGTTGTGCAAGATTCAGACCCGGTTTAAAGAGCGGTGGCGGGGGATCAGCGGGGGTACGCCGGCTGCCGAGAATGTTTATCGCTCGTGCGCCGTGTTGTCCCGGGTCCTCAGACTCTATCGGAGAAGGATGAATGCCGCCTCGCCTGAGTGTCATCATCCCGACACGGGACTGTCTCTCCTATCTGCCCGCCGCGATCGCGAGCGTACGCCGCCAGGATCTCGGGCCGGTCGAGATCATCGTCGTCGATGACGGCTCGACGGACGAAACGCCGCAATGGCTGGCGGCCGAGGCGGCGCGGGATCCGGCGATCCGGCCGATCTACCGGCCCCGCCTCGGCCTGGGTCCGGGCGCTGCGCGCAACGCGGCGCTGGCCGTGGCTCAGGCACCGATCCTGGCCTGTCTCGATGCCGATGACACCTGGCGGCCGGATGCCGTGCTGGAGCGGCTCGAACTGCACGAAGCCCGACCGCAGATCGTGCTCAGCTTCGCCGACTACGACTCTGTCGGCGCAGACGGTGCGCGTCTCGGCACCGCCTTCGCCTATTGGCCGCGCTTTCGCCGCTGGCTCGATGGCCGAACCGGCTTGCTGCCGCTGGGCGAACAGGCGCTGGCGATGCTCTATCTGGAAAATGTCGTGGGCACCTCGACCGTCCTGCTGGCGCGCGCAGCACTGCTCGCCGAGGGCGGATTCTGGACGGAGCATCGCGTCAGTTCGGATTGGGAAATGTGGCTGCGCTTGGCGCGGCGCGGCGAAATCTGGTGTTCGACCCGGGTCGCCGCCGATTATCTGGTGCGCGAAAACTCGGTCAGTCGCGATCTCGGCGCCGTGCTGGCGGCGATGCGGGCGATCCAGGCCAAATACGCTGCCGAAGCGGCGGTGCAAAACCCGGCCGCCCCCCGAATCGCCCGCGCCGAATTGGCCATCGTCGAAGCCACGGAGGCGCGGATGAAGGGCGAAACCTTCCAGGCCCTGCGCCGGCATCTGGCGGCTTTGCTTCAGGATCCTTCGCTCCGGACCGCCCGTCTCGCCGCTTATGACGCGGCCCATCTGGCCGGGCTCAGATGACCGCTCCCGCGCCCCGATAGACCGGCAGCAAGGCGGCGATCCCGGCGGCCAGGGAATATCGGCTTTCGATCTTGGAGCGGGCGGCGCGGCCCATGGCGAGGCGGCGCTCGAGCGGCCAACCCGACCAGTCGCGGATGAGCGCCGCCAGCGCCTCGAGGTCGCCGGATGGTGCCAACAGCCCGTCGATGCCCGGCTCGATCAGGTCTGGCAGACCACCAACCGCGAATCCGGCGACTGGTACCCCGTTGGCCATCGCCTCCAGCGCGGCGAGCGGCAGTCCCTCGTGGCGCGACGGCATGGCCAGCAGGGCCAGCGACGACCAGTGCGGCGCCATCGGCACGACCCGGCCGTGAAACCGGATGCGGGCACCCCATCGGGCTTCGAGAGCGGCTCTGTCCGGCCCGTCGCCATAGAATGCGAAGGCCAGGTCGGGCAGGCGCTCGGCCAGTGCCGCGAACAGATCCGGCCCCTTTTCCGGGCTCAGCCGACCGACGAAGCCGATCGTGTCGCGGGCGCCGAATTCCAGCACCGAGTCCCGCGGAAGCTCGACGAAACTCGGCAGAATCGTGACCGGGGCGGGCAGGGAGACTGCGATCGCGGCAGATACGGCGATCCGGCCGCCGAGACGGGAGGTCAGCCGGTCGAGCTGGAAATACAGCCTCAGCCGTCCCGTCCCGGGTTCGCCCGAGTGAAAGGTCGAAACCACCGGGACTCGGCACAGCCGAGCCGCGGCGCGGCCGAGGATTCCGGCCTTGTAGCCATGAGTGTGGAGCAAGGCCGGCCGCTCGCGCTGCAGTGCCGCGGTCAGATCGCGGAATCGGCCTCCGAGAGTCCGCCGGGCGAGGCCGGCGGCGTCGATTTCCGGTGCCAGCGGGTGGCAGCCGTGATCCGCCCAGAACAGGATCAGGGCCTCCCGGCCCGCCTGCGTCAACCCCTTGGCGAGGAGCAGGACATGGGTTTCGATACCGCCGAGGTCGCGGCTGTCGAGCAGCAGCCATATCGCCCGGCTCATCCTCGATCTGCCTTGCCGGTTTCGCGTTTCGCGGCACATCGTCGAGGCAATTTGCGAGATCGCCGCCGCATCATGCCCGGAACCCTTGAAGAATTATTTGGTATCGGGGAAATCGTTTGGTGGTACGTTCCTTGCGGAGGGGATGAGCAATAGTCGTCTCATTGGGTTTGCTGGAGTGCAAAGGGATGCAGGCCACATATATCGAACCGAACACGGTGATTTTGACGCTCGAAGGCGAGTTCGACGCCCTTGCCGTCGCCGATGCGCGGCCAATGCTGGAGGGCATCGTCGCCAATTCGGACGCCAATGTCGTGATGGATTTCGACAAGGTGAGTTTCCTCGATTCGTCTGGAATTGGCTGTCTGGTATTCTTGTTCAAGCGGCTCTACGCCAATAAGCGCTCGCTCACCCTACAAGGTTTGCGGGACCAGCCGCAAAGGCTGATTCAATCCTTGCGGATCGACAAGGCAATCCCGACCCGGGCCGCTTCCGCGGCGGCCTGATGTCATGGTGAAACTCCTCGTCGGGCTCGGCGCCGGGCTGGCGCCGGTGCTGCTATGGGGCTGCAGCACTTCGGCGGATTGGCCGCCGGACGGGCGGGGCGGCATCGCCGAGACCCGGCCGGTCGTGCTCTCTGGTGAGGCCGAGCTGCAAAATCACCGGCTCGCCTGCCTGCGTGGCGCGCTCGACCGATTCAAGACGAGCGACGCCGCCAAGCTCTCGAACGCCACGGTGCCACGCGCCGACATGCTGGCTGCCCGGATCGCTCGCGAACTCGCCGGCGGCTTGCTCGACGATGCCCGATCTCATCTCCTCACTCTGGACGTCTATGTCGACGACCTTCTGACGACAGCCGGCTTGCCGGTCGATATGGTGGCGACATGCGAATCCTGATCCGGCTGGCTCCGGCCCTGGCAGCCTTGCTGCTCTGGTTCGTCGCCGGTCCGGCGCTGGCGCAATATCCCGCTGGCAATCAGCCGGCGGCACCCGCCGGGACCACGGCGCCGCGGCCGGGCGGCCCGGCGCTGGTCGGCACCCCGGCCGAATCGAGCCCCGACATCAAGATCCGGTTCGGCGACACGCTGTTCCTGTCCCTGCCGGGCGAGGACACGCTCAACAAGACACTCCAGGTTGATAGGCGTGGCAATCTGCAATTGCCGGAGGTAGGCCTGGTCGAAGTCGCCGGTCTCACCATCGCCCAGGCCCAGGCCAAGTTGAAGAACGCGCTGGCCAAGGTCTTCCGGGATGTGAGCCGGTTCGAGGTGACGCTGAAGGAGCGCCGGTTGCTGGTCACGGTGGCCGGCTTGGTCAAGCAGCCGGGTCAGGTCGAGCTGCCCGGCGATGCGACCGTTCAGCAGGCGATCAACGCCGCCGGCGGCTTGGCACAAGGAGCACAGCTCGATCGCATGCAGGTGCGCCGGGGCAAGGAGGTCATCACCTTCGACTACAAGAAATATCTCGACAATGGCGACAACAGCGACGTCCCGATCCTGCAGCCGCTGGACGAGGTGTTCGTTCCGGCCTCGCCGCTGATCGGCAATGTCCAGATGGATTACGAGGCGAAGAGCCTGGCATCGAACGGCGACGCCGGCGACGACCGGTCCTCGATCAAGGTGTTCGGCGAGGTCAATGGTCCGGCCTCCTTCGCCTACAAGCCCGAATCCAGCATCATCGAATATCTGATGCGGGCCGGCGGCGTCACCCGCTTCGCCACGGTCGAAGGCATCCGAATCATCGACAAGGGCCAGCCGCAGCTCTTCAACCTCAAGGAATATCTCGATACCGGCAATCACGAGCTGCTGCCCAAGATCGGGCCGGGGGCGACGATCTTCGTTCCCAAGGAGGTCGAAGAGGTCAAGGGCGGCAAGCACACGGTCTACGTCATGGGCGAAGTCTTCAAGCCCGGCTCGTTCGAGGCCTCGCCCCAGGCGACGTTCCTCGACATTCTGGCAAACGCCGGCGGGCCGACCCGATTTGCCGATACCAGCGGCATTCGCGTTCTCCATGTCGACGGCACGACCGAGGCGTTCGACCTGCAAGCCTTCAGCCTGGCCAAGGGCAGAGACACCTCGATGCCGAAGATGCAGTCCGGCGACGCGATCTTCGTGCCCGAACACGAAGTGACGCAGCAGGATTCCTGGCTGAAATTCACCCCGGACCGGATCGTCCGGATCATCGGTGCAGTCAAGAATCCGGGCCGGTACGAATGGAACGAGCAGATGAATATTCTCGATCTGATCGCCCAGTCCGGCGGGCCGACCCGGTTGGCCAATACTTCCCATATCGAGGTGCTGCCGACTCCGACTGTCCGCGGCGAGAATTCGACGATAACCGTCTTCGACCTCGCCACCCTCGTCGACAAGGGCGGAAGGCTCGATCAGCTGCCGATGTTGAAGCCGGGCGATACCGTCAGCGTTCCCGATCTGCCGGAAAACCCGGTCGACAATAAATCGACCTGGCTGCAGCAATCGGCCGATACGTCGATCTATATCATGGGCGCCGTCCAGAAGCCGGGGCGCTACGCTTTCAGCCGCAACGTCCATTTCCTCGACATTCTGGGGGCTGCCGAGGGTCCCTCGGCGACGGCGGATCTCACCAACGTCCGGGTCACCCATCGGCGCGGCGGGGCCGGCCCGGCTGCCCTCACCAAGGTGAATCTCACTCTCTATTTCAACAGCGGCGACGAGCGGATGTTGCCCGACGTGATTCCCGGGGACGTCATCTATGTCCCGGACCGCAACGCCGATTGGCTGACCCAGACCAAGGAGCAGACGGTTCGGGTCCTGGGTGCAGTGGGTAAGCCCGGCCGCTATAAATTCGACGACAGCATGACGATTCTCGACCTGCTCGCCGAGGCGGGCGGGCCGACCTTGGACGCCTATCAGGAGAAGATCGTGGTCGTAAACTATGCCCAGGGCCAGGACCAGGCGAGATTGTTCAATCTGGTCCAGTTCGCCCGGACCGGCGATTTCCGGACGCTGCCGGTGCTGCGGACCGGCGATACCGTCTATGTTCCGAATTATTCGCAGAGCGATTGGCGGATCTTCGAGACCTATCTGCAGGACATCGCCTCCGTCGCCGCCCTCATTGCGATCTTCCGGCCATGATCCCGCTTCCGATCCATTACTCCGAGCTGCAGCGCATCTATGCCGGGACGATCGGGCGCGGCTTGCGTACCGTCGCCGTGACCGCGGCCGAGTCGAGCGAGGGGGTTTCGACCATCGCCTATGCGCTGGCCCGGCGTTCGGCCGCGTCCGGCGAACGCACGCTGCTGGTCGAATTCAATCTGTTCCGTCCGGCGCTGGCCGAGCGGCTGGGCTTGGTGGTCAAGGCGCCCTGGACCCTCGACCCGGGCTCGACCTTCGGGGCGATGACCGAATTCCCCTCGATCCGGCTCTCGCTCCTGCCCGCGCCAGTGGGGATCAGCAGCTTGGAACTCTTACGCTTTTCCGATCAGCGCCAGATGGCTGAGCTGATCGGCGCCTGGCGCGACCGCTTCGACGTGGTGATCTGCGACTGCTCGGCGATCAATCGGACGAACAAGGGCAATATCGGCACCGGCCTGGTCTGCCAGGGCGGTGCCGCCCCGATCCTGGTCGTGCTCTCGGCGCGCACGCCGACCCGGCGGGTCGAGCAGGCCGTGGCGACGCTGGCCGAAGCCGGGGTTTCGATCAGCGGCGCCGTCCTCAACAAGCGGTTCGATCCCTCGCTCTATCACGAGCTGATGCGCGAGGCGGACCGGATCGAACCCTATGTTCCGGGCTTGGCGGCCTGGGGCCGCCGACAGATCGAGCGGCGGCGCAAGCTCTTGAGCTGAGGGGGCCGCCCGTCGCGCCGGCGGAGATTACTCCGGCGGCCGAGCGACGCTCGAGACTTGGACCGTGTAGGGCAGAGCGACCGCCGTCCCTTGGCCGACGACGAGAACGTTGGCCGCGAAGATCGCCGCATCCACGGTCTCTGACTTCGTCTGCCCTTCCGGAACGTTGACGACCCGGTCGTCGGGCAAGCCGCAGGGATTCTCCACCGGGCCGATGCAGAAATCGAGGGCATAGGGCACGTGGGCGTTCTTCTTCGGGGCGGTGAAGGTCAGCTTCAAGTAGCCCGGTTTTATGGGTTGGTGCAATTTGATGACGAGCGGGGTCTTGCCCGGCGGAATCACGCCGCTGATCGTGTAGGCGGAAGCCAGGGCCGGAAGCGAGCAGGCGGCAATGCCGGCGATCACGGCCTTAATCGGAGGTTTCATGCTGTATCTTCCTTCGGTTGCGCCGAATTCGGCGCGGCTGAGAGTGTACCGAACAGCAACGGCGGCAGTATGGCAAGGGATGTATCATAGAGCCGGCACGGGGACTCTGGACAGGGAGATGAGGGGAGTTTCTACCTGACAGAGGCGACGATGCCGCGGATCGGGCCCGACATCGGCCTCGCCAGAGTCCAGAGCCCGCCGGTGGGTAAGTCCTGGCGACTTGCAAACCTCACCGGAGTCCGAACGCGAGGTGTGGATAACCGCTAAAGTCCGCGCTTGCGCCGCGAGGTCACTGATACCATATCGGGCGCGTTGTGAGTTTTTGGAGGCAAGACGAGGTTACTTAAGGGTGTTGCCAAAGACGCCGATGCGCGGAACAGCAAGGGATAGCCTCGGGGCGAGTTACTTAGCTGCCGTAGAATATATTCATTTTCGGGATTTAGAAAACCAGGTAATTCATGCGGAGTGGTTTAATACATTCTCCGAGTCTGAAAAGCTGCGTGAAATAGTACTGAGAGATGTACAGGTGTTCGATGAGGATAGCAAGCTCCTATACGAAACGCCCATGCCATATCTTGCTCGGAAACCAGAAGCCATCCATATTGAGTTTCCCTATCGTGGTTGAGGAGGCAAAGCGTTGACAAAACCGACTCTGGCGAACGACGGCTTCATAAAAACGCAGGCTCTTACGGAAGGGACGATTCGGAAGGGCGGCACGAATGCGGCAACGTCGCAAGTCCAGACGCGTCCCCCCGCCCCGGCTCCCATGAAGTCACCCGCGTCTCCAAGTACGGGGACGGGGGGTAGTTCGTGAGAGTGAGGTAGGTGACAGTGCTGCGTCGGCCACCCGGCCGGCACCCGACTGTCACCCACCCCCGGCTCGTGTGCGGCGCCGCCTCTTGGCCGCCGCACGGAGGGCCTTCATGCCACACCGGGCGGCTGTCCACCTTTACGGTGACGATGGGCAAAACCGTGACTTCGGTGTCTCGCCGATGGGGTGCGATCGAGCTCCGCAACCAGAACTCTGTCAACGCCGTCATCGTGTTCGTCGCTTGCGATCGGATACGAAACCGAGCGTGCCGCGGCATGATGGATCCGTCATGATCACGCTGACGATCCGCAATGTCGATGCCGCGGTGAAGGAGCGGTAGTGCGTGCGCGCTGCCCGCAATGGCCGCTCGATGGCAGCCGAGTTGCGCGAAATTTTCTGCGACGCGCTGGGCGGCGAGCAGACGCGTGAATCCGATCTGGCCGATGCGATCCGCGGCCGTTTCGTTCCATTCTGCGAGGTCGCGGATCTGGAGCCCCACCCGCGGCCGCAGGTCGGATATCGATGTCGCCGAGTTCGACGCTCCTCGATCCCTCACCCTCTCGCCGCGCCGGCTCCCATCAAGCGACCCGCGCCGGTGCCGCTCTGGCCTTGTCGGCCGCCGCCTTCGCTGCGTCGGTCGCCGTAAAAAGCTCCAGCATGTCGAAATCCTCCTCGGCTCCCGGCGTCAACGCCAGATCCGTAAAATTCCTCGCCTCGGGATCGCGCTTAAGCGCGTGCCGGACCCGGCCGAGGCGCCAGGCGAGGGCGCCGATCCGGACATGCTTGACGATGATCTCGACCACATATTTCGGATAGAAGAGCCATGCCGGCTCGATCGGAAATCCAGGCCGGCGGTCGAGGCGGGCGCGCCGGCGGAGATACCCGCCCTGGAGCGGGTGGACATGCTCGATCGTGACGCAGCCCCAGAACCAGATCAGCAGGAACAGGATCCGGCCGACGCTCATCCGGCAGGCGGCGGCCCGGCGCATCACCGTCTCCATGTGTTCCGGCGTATAATAGGTCGTCCAGGCCAGCTGGTAGGCCCGCTCCCAATCGGATTGGGACATGACCGGATGGGCCGTGGTCGCGTGCTCCAGATCGTAATTGTTCATGTCGGGGTCCATCGCCACCCCGGCCATGTGCAGGTTCTTGTGGTCTTCCGATCCGGGCAGCGGCGTCAGGAAGAAGAATTCCAGCAAATCGACCGGCAATTCGCGCTGGATGATGCCGATATCGCGGACGATGCTTTCCGGCGTATCGTTGGGAAACCCCAGAATATAGCCGGCATAGGTGACGACCCCGACCTGCTTCCATTGCAACAGCATGTCGCGGTATTCGGAAATCCGGTTCTGCTTCTTCTTGGCCCCGAGCAGGCTCGAAGGATTGATGTTTTCCAGCCCGATGAAGACCCGGCGCACACCGGCCCGGGCCGATTTGGCGATGAAATTCGGGATCCGGTGGCACAGCGTGTCGACCTGGATGACGCAGCTGAAGGCGAGCCGCTCTTCCTCGCGCAATCGGATCAGACGGTCGAAGATCGCTTCCCAGTTCCGGTTGCGGGCGAAATTGTCGTCGGTGATGAAGAAGCTGTGCAGCCCCTGGGCCAGGTTGGCGCGCACGATCGCCTCGACATCGTCGGCCGAGCGAAACCGCGATTTCCGGCCCTGAACATTGATGATCGTGCAGAACGAGCATTGGAACGGGCAGCCGCGCCCGGCATCGAAGCTGGTGATCTTGCCGCTGGTCCGGCGCACCCGCTCGGCCGGCAGCCAGGGCACCGGTACGCCTTCGAGGCCGGGGAGTTCGCCCATGGCATTGTAGATCGGCTGCAGCCGGTCGTGGAGCGCGTCTATCAGGACCGTGTCGAGCCGACTCTCGGCCTCGCCGGCGAAGAGCGATACCCCGAGATCGAGGGCAGCCTGCAGATCGGCCGGGAGCGTCGGCAGCATGGCGATGCAGCCCGAGACATGAAAGCCGCCGATGCAGACCGCGATGCTCTCCCGCCTGAACGCCCGTGCCAGATCGAGCGCCCGGGGATATTGGTTCGATTGCACCCCGATCAGGGCGACCAGGCCGAGACCGCCGGCCGCCCGGATCTGCCGGGCGATGCGATCCGGCCGGATCCGGGTATTGGTCTCGTCGAGGGCGACGATCTCGAGATCGACATCCTCGCCCAGCACTTTGCGTTCCCCGCAATCGCTCGCCAAGCCGTAGAGCACGGCCAGCGTATTCGACGGGATCGACGAACGCAGCCATTGGATGACATAGCCCTCATCGTCGTAATGCGATGGCTTGACCAGGAACAGGCGAAAGGTCCGGCGTAATTCTGGAGCGGACAAGGCGAGCCCCCGGGCTGAAGAGTTCATACGTCCAGATACCCTGGCGCCACGAACGAGTGAAGCAGGTACTGGACGCCCGAACCGATCGGCCATCCACCCTCTCGTCGCCTCGACCGTAGCATGCTTCGCCGGCGCCGGCCATGGCCGGCGCCGACTTATAATTGCCAATCGACCAGGGTTTGGCGCAACTGGCCCAACGCCGCCTTGAGGGCGGCACCCTCGCCCAGCCACGCGGGGAGCCCGAGATAGAGTCTGGCCGCGAAACCGGCCAGCCCCTCCGGCAGGTTTTGCGTTTCCAGCCCGTTGGCGACGCCGCGGATGCGATGGCGGAGCGCATGCTTGACGCTGTCGGGATCGAAGGCACCGGTGGGCCATCTCGGTTCCGGCGGCTCGGCCGCGGCACTGCCCATCAGCGGGATCAGCGGCAGCATCGGCACCTGCCAATTTTCCGTGCCGTAAGTCTCGTCCTCCCAGCTGCGGAAACGCCGGCGCTGTGCCACGGTCCAATCGTCGAAGATCGGGTTGCCTTCGGGGAACAACATCTGGTCGCGCAGAAACTGATAGGCGTTGCGCCGGCCCAACAGGAAATCGTGCCGGCGGAAGTCTCGGCAAAAGAAGCCCATGAAGGCGTTGAACCCACCCGACGCGATCGCGCGGCCGCCGGTAGAGCTGCCGCGGACTGCGCTGATCATGAATCGGCTGAAGATGTGGCTGTCGGCGGCCAGCGCCAGATCGGCAGTGTCGTAGCGGCCTTGCGCGATCAGCGTGCCGAGCAGACCGCCGAGATTGGCGAAGAAGCTGCCGACGTTCTGCGGACCGAGCGACACCGGATCGGTAAAGGGATCGATCAGCAGGACGGCGCGGCGGGCGGCGAACCCGTCGCGCGGGTTGCGGCCGAGCGGCCCGGCGAGCGCGGTCCGGGCCAGCCCGAACGGCTCGTTGTCGATGGCGCCGCCATCGACCACGGGAAAGCGATAATCGGGGTCGAGCGGAGCCGCGCCGGCGATGGCATTCCAATCCGGACGGAGCCAGCGCAGCCGCTCTTCGCCGTCGCGGCCGGGGACCGAGGCGATTCGATAGGCGTAGTGGCCGAGCGGGCGCTCCAACTCGCGCGGGACGAAGCCGCCCGGGAAAGCGGCCGTGCCGAGCGCGTAGTGACCCAGCGTCGAAAACCCGGTGAAGCCCGGCGCCGTGTCGCGCCAATTGCTGAGCCCGAACTCGTCGGGCCGCGGCGTGGCGGTCACGCCCGGCCGCGTGTCGGCGGCAAAGCGGCCCCAATCGGCGTGATCGACATAAGACTCGTTGGCGCGGACGCCTTCGAAATCGATCTGGTAGGGAACGCCGCGCAGGTTGGTCAACGTCACGAACAGGGTGAGCGTGTCGTCGAGCCAGCGACGAAAGCGCGGCGTCTGGTGGCTGCCGAGCGGGTCGCCCTGGAAATCGACGATCGATTGCGCCGCGCCGTCGAGCGGCGCCACGTTGAGCAGCGACGGCATGGCGCCGCCCGCCAGATCGCCGGTGTCCAGCATGCCGGCAATGTCGAGCCGGTTGACCCAGGCATCGTAGAAGGGGTTGGTCGCCGCCTCTGCCTCCGGAGTCTCGGGATGGACCGGGGGAAAGGCGTGGCTCAGCGAGCGTGTGGCGATACTGGCATTGACGCCGCCGCCCGAGGCGCCGGTAATCAGCTTGACCACGACGCGATGGGGCGGCGCCAGCGGATCACCATCTTCGCGCGCCCGGGTCCAGGCATCGAGCGCCTCGACCAGGAAATCGACGACGCCGGCAGTGTAGGCGCCGGCCGAAACGGTGCCACCCAAGGCCAGTGCCAGCTGGAACTCGCTCTTGTCGGAGGGGAGCGGAATTTCGGCCGGGAACAGCCGCCGGAGTTCGGCCGGGCCCGGATGCGGCGGCTGCCAGCTCGCGCTGGAGTCAGGCATGGTCGAAGGCCACGACCAGCGATTCCGGGAACGGCCCGCCCTTGAAGTCGAGCTGACCGGCCGGCCCCTCTGCGCGCCTCAGGCCGGGCAGCCGCAACAATGCCGCCAGGATCTCCGGTACCTGCTCGAGGCTGACCAGATTGCCGAGGCAGGTATGGGCGCCGAAGCCCAGATGGAAATAATCGTAATCGGCCCGGCCGGGGATGAAGGCTTCGGGCTGGTCGAGCTGCAGCGGGTCGTGCATGGCCGACGCCGTCCCGATGAATACAATGGTCCCGGGCGGAATGGTGTAGGCGCGTGCCGTGCCCTTGGCGATGGTGTAGGGGGCGACGGACAGGCGGACGACCAGCGGATTGACTGGATTGAAGCGCAGCGCCTCCCAGACGTATCTGGCCACGGCGTCGTGGTCGTCGGCCTTGGCAGCGGCCGTGGCGGCGGCGAACTCCGCGGGCCGGTCGAACAGTACGTTCAGTGCCTGGGTGACGGCGGCGTTCGTCGTCTCGCCGGCGCCGACCAGGAGCCCCATGACATTGTCGGTGAGCCGTTCCTCGTCCCAGCCGACCGCCGCCGGAAAGTCGGTCTTGAGCAGCCGCGACAGCGTATCGTCGCGCAGCACGCCATGGCGCAGCGCCGCCCGCCGTTCCGGAATATAGTGGGCGAGATATTCGTGCATCTCCTGCCCGGCCGCGATGCAGGCGGCATGAACCTGCGGATCCTGCTGGAGATTGTGGAACATGTCGAATTGCGTGGCGCGCGACCATTTGAACATGGTCGCCTCGTCCGGGCCGGGGAAGCCGAAATAGCTGCCGCAGAGCAAGATCGGCACGCGCCGGCCGAGCGTGCTCACGACCTCGAGCTGCCCGGTCGTGCCGAATTCGCGAATCGACGCCTCGGCGTGCTTGCGGACGAGATCGCGCACCAGCGGCAGATCCTCGCGCCGCAACACGGCGAGCATGACCGATTTGTCGCGCTGATTGATCGTCGTGTCGTCGCGCGCCAGCATGAAAGGTCCGACCGACGGGTCGATGGCGCGGGCATAAGGGACCACCTGGAAGATGGCGTTGCGGGTCAGCGCCTCGCGGACATCGTCGTAGAGGCTCAGCACCACCGTGGGCGGGATGCCGGCTGCCGGGCTCGGAACCTGCAGGACCGGCCGGGCCGGGCGCAGCTCGGCATACATGCCGAGCGGATCGGCCGCGATCCATTTCGCCAGCACGAGAACCTTCGCCGGATCCGGCGCCGCATCGAATTCTGCCAGGAAACCCATTCGTCCCTCCCTGTCTATGACCGCGATCCCCGAGTTTGATCAATCGTCGGTTGCGCCTATCATAGCGCATTGCCATAGGGAGAGTCGATTGTAGATTGCCGGGTCGGACGAGATCGCCGAAGCCGGCGGGAGTGCCGCCTTTCCCTGGTCGTCCGCGGCTGGTAGAAGATCCGGCAGTGTTCGGCTTCGACGGAGAAGAATCTTGTCATTGGGTAAGTCCAGCGGATTGATCCTCTTTTTCAGCAGTGTCGGCTTCATCTCCGGCGCCGCGGCCGAAGTGTGCAAGTTGCAGCGATTCGCGTCCATTCCGGTGACGCTCGGGTCCCGCGACGCAATCCTCGTCGATGTCTCGATCGACGGCGAGCCGGTGAAACTTCAGCTCGATACCGGCGCCGGGCTCAGCCTCCTCGATCAGGCTTTCGTCGATCGCCGGAAGCTCCCGAGTATCGAAGGGGGCGCGGCCTATGGGCTGACGGGCAAGGCGGTACGCCGCTCGACCCGAGTGGGCCAGCTGGCGCTCGGCAACGCGGTCGCGCGCGACGCGGTTTTCCAGGTCGTAGATCTCCGTGGTGGCGACGGCACCGACGGTCGGCCGGTGGGGCTCCTCGGCGCCGACTTTCTGGCTTCCCACGATGTCGAGATCGATCTCGCGGCGGCACGGGTCAATCTGTTCGCTCCGAACCGCTGCCAGGGGCAAGTCGTCTACTGGGCGAAAGAGTATTTTCGGGTGCCGATCCGGCAGATACCGGGCGACCTGATAGATGTGGAAATGCAGATCGAGGGCCACGGCTTGCATGGCCTGATCGACACCGGCGCCAGCGTGACCACGATGCGGCTCGCGGTCGCCAGAGGCGTCTTCGACCTCTCTCCGGGTTCGGCCGAACCGCAGGCTCACTACTGGATGCAGGGAGTCGACGGCAGGAGGATCGACTGCTTCGATCACCGATTCGAGAGCCTGACCCTGGGCGGGATAACGGTGCACGACACGATGGTCGCAGTCGCCGACATCGATACGAGGCAGGGTGCGATCACCACCGGGTCCCGGATCACCGGCGACCCCGATCAGCCCGATGTGATCATCGGTATGCCGCTGCTACGCCGGCTTCATCTCTATATCGCCTATGCCGAGCGGTCGCTCTATTTCACGGTTGCCGAACCGTCGACGGCGCACTGACCGCGCACCAGGCATCAAGTTGAATCTGCTCCGAGAGCGCTACCGACGCCGGGAGGATCGCCCAGCCTTCCAAACGGTTGCGGTGCATGCTAGGCTCCAGACCTCGAGGTTTGGGAAACATTCCACTTGTCGTTACAATCCTCGCCCACACTCCACGCGATACTGGTCGCGGCCGGTCTGGCGGCCGCAACTTCCGCCAGTACTGCCGGTCCCTGCGCCCTGAAGCAGTTCGCTTCGATTCCGGCGGGTTATCTCGCCGACGGCCGAAACGTCCTCGAAGTTTCGATCGATGGCGACCCGGCGAAATTGCTCCTCGACACCGGCTCGCCGTTCAATCTTCTGGGGCGGGCTTATGTCGATCGCCGGCAGATGCCGGTGCGCGACATGGGGGGTGCGGCCTATGGCTTGACCGGCCGGGCCCTGCAGCAAGTGACGCATGCGAACCAGCTGACCCTCGGCAATGCGGTCGCCCGCGATCCGTCCTTTCTGATCGGAAACGGATTCGGCGACGGCCGCGACGGCGGCGTGGTCGGCGTCTTCGGTACCGATTATCTCGCAAAATTCGACGTTGAACTCGATCCGACGACGGGGCGGGTGAAGCTGTTCTCGCCGGATCACTGTCCGGGCAGCGTGGTCTATTGGGCCAAGGACTATTTTCGGCTGGCGATTCATCTGACCGACGACAAACACGTCGAAACGAAGGTCGCCGTCGACGGCAAGGAGCTGAAAGCGCTGATCGACACCGGTGCCGACCGGACGACGATGCGGCTCGCCGTCGCGCGTGATCTGTTCGGTCTGGGGACCGAGGCGGCGGGAGCGCAGGCGAGGGCGAAAATCACCGGGGTCGAAGGCGTCAAGGTCGATACCTTCACCCATGTCTTCCACAGCCTGACCTTCGGCGACATCACCTTGCGCGATACCAAGATCGAAATCGCCGATATCGACCAGGGCAAAGGCGCCGAATGGGTCGGGTCGCGGATCGTCGGCAACCCCGGGCAACCGGATGTGATCATCGGCATGTCCCTGCTCCGCCAGCTCCATCTCTTCATCGCTTATAGCGAGCCAGCGATCTATTTCACCATCGCCGAGCCGAAGTCGGCAGGCTGAATTTCGGCGATCGCTCCGGTGCCGGCTGCTCCGACCAGGCCCGGGCCCGATGTCGTGACCAGTTGCACCCGACTCCGGCGTGCCCTCGACGGAGACCGTGTTCGGCGCCGATAGCGACGGCACTTGTCGCCCCAGGGTTCACGCGACCCCGCCGGGGCTTCACAATGGTTGCGGGCGATGCTAAACTGGGCTCCTCAGAGTGACAGGGGAGCTTCCGACTTGTCGTTGCCTCGTTCGACCGCATTCTGTGCGGCGCTGACTCTCCTCGGCTCGGTTGCGGCGGCACCGCCGAGCGTTGCCGCCGAATGCCGATTGAAGGAAGTCACCGCAATCCCAGCTTCCTTCAACGCCAGGGGCCGAATCGTTCTCGATGCCGCAATCGACGGCGATCCGGTGAAATTGGTGCTCGATACCGGATCCGTGTTCGACATTCTGGGCGAGAGCTACGTCCGCCGGCGCGGCATGCCGATCATCGAAACGCGGGAGTTGGGCTTCGGCCTCTCCGGCAAGGAACTCCGGCGGGTGACGCGGATATCACAACTCAATCTCGGCAACTTGGTCGCCCGCGACCCGATCTTCCTGGTCGGCGAGGTCGGCGACGATGGCGCCACCGCTCATCCGGTCGGGTTGTTCGGCACGGAATATCTCGCCAAATTCGACGTCGAACTCGACCCGGCGGCAGGGCAGGTGAAACTGTTCTCGCCCGACCATTGCCCCGGCGACGGTGTCTATTGGGCCAAGGAGTATTTTCGCCTTCCCGTGCATCTGACCAGATACTACAGGTTGGAAGCGCAGATCGAGGTCGATGGCAAGGAGCTTAAGGCGCTGATCGATACTGGCGCCCAGACGACGACGATGCGGCTCGCGGCCGCCCAGGATCTGTTCGGGATCGGGCTCGACTCGGCAGGCGCCGCGCCGCCGGGTAAGATCCACGGCGCCGACGGCGTCAAGCTCGATGCCATCCCCCATATCTTCCACAGTCTGAGTTTCGGCGGCATCACGCTCAACGATACCAAGATGATCGTCGCCGATATCGATCAGGGCAAAGGTACCAACATCTTGGGGACTCGCATCGAGGGCAACCACGCGCAGCCGGATGTGCTCATCGGCATGTCGCTGCTGCGCCAGCTCCACCTGTTCATCGCCTATAGCGAGCCGGCGATCTATTTCACCATCGCCGAAACGAAGCCGGCGGGCTGACCCGGCACGGCCGGGAGAGGTCGGTTACTCGTTCACAGGCCGTTGTCCCGGCGCCACTGCGTTGCAGTCATTTCGATCTCGGGCGAGATCGCGCGCGCTGCGGCGAGATCGCTCTGCGCAGCCTCCCTGTCTCCCATGCGGTCCTCGACCAGGTTGCGGCCATAGAAAGACTACGCGTTCCGGGGGCCAGACGGATGGCGGCGCCGAATTCCGCCTTTGCCGGGTCCAGCCTTCCGAGCTTCAGTTCGACCCAAGCACTGTACTGATGGGCAGAAGGATCGTCCGGATGAAACGCGATCGTCCGGCCGAAATCCTGCAGAGCGCGGTCGTATTCGCCTTTGATGCAAAAGATCATTCCCCGCGCGTTGGTGACACCGGCAGCGCTCGGCCGGAGTTCGAGCGCCCGATCAAAGCTCTTGATCGGCTGGTCGTATTGATCTTTGTCGGAAAGGCACGATCCGCGTGTGAGGAAGTAGTCGGCCGCCGTCGCGTCCAAGGCGATCGCTCGATCGGCGTCCGCCAGCCCTCGATCCCACTGGCCGAGATAGTAGTAGGCCCGGGCTCGGGTGCCCAGCGCCGTGGCAAAATCCGGCTGTTGTTCGATGGCTTGGTCGAAATCTCCGATCGCCTTGTCGTATTCGTAGGCGGCCATATGGGATTCGCCCCGTCGATTGAAATCGGCCGGCGACGTTCCGGCGGCATTGGTTTCCGCGAGCCTCGGGGTTTTCTGCACCGGCGGGCTCGATCCCGATGTCGGATATGGATGCCATCGAGTGAGCCGAGAGAAGAGATGCCAGAACCGAGACGACGCCGAGTGCGACGGCTGCCGCCCGGCTCCGAATCGGCGCCGACGCTCCGTGTGTCAGGACCGAGGTTTCGGGAAATACAAGTCTCTGTCACTTTCCGTTGGCGGGTGCTCTGCATTCTCCTCGTTTCGAGGAGCCGGTTGGAGCGGTGGTTGGCTTCGTCCGGGAGGGATTCCGCCTTTTTCCGCGCGGAGCCCCTTCCTGTTGCCGTGGGGTTTCTCATGACCGGGCCGGCGATGGACCGGCCGCGCCGACGGCGTCGAGATCGTTTCCTCCTCCCATTTTCGACCGCCGGGGTTCGGTGGCAGCAGGCTCGACGATACCGAGCTGATCGCCGCCGATATCGATCAGGGCGGAGGCACCGGCGCCTCGGGGACTCTCATCAGGGTCGGTCACCGGCCTCCGGATGTCCGGATCGGCGGGTCGCTGCTGCGCCAGTTCCCCCGCTTCGTCGCCGATTGCCGGCCGGCGATCTGGATCCCCGTCACCCGGGCGAAGTCTGCGGGCTAACCCGGCGCGGCCAGTTCCTGTTGGGTCAACAGCAGCGGCACGCCGGCCTTGGCCAGCGACATGGCCTGGATCGGCGAGGCGATGTTCTTGACCAGCAGACGGCAGTTGCGGTTCTGCAGCGCGGTGGTGAGCTTCGCGGCGGTCGCGACCTGGCCGCTCCCGTCTTCGCTCGCGAGGCGCGGAGCGGGAATCGTGGCCAGTTGGACGGAGGTCGGCAAACCGTTGATGAAGCCAGTGTCCGGCACCGGCAACTCGATCGCCACGGCGCGGCACAGGGATGAAATCGTCATGACCAGATCGATCATCCGGCTGCGCGCCGTGTCGCGCCCGAGCTGGGTGATCTCGACGATCAGCCGGCGCTTGGCCGACCGCCCGATCGAACGCGCGATCGGCAGCCAGCGCTCGGCGTCGCGCCGCTGCAGCAGCGTCGACATCCGGACCGGGACCAGGATCATCTCGCTCCGATTCTCGGCCAATTCGCCGAGCAGACGTTCGGCCGCCCCGGTCAGCAGCACCAGTTCGGACTCGAGGCTATAGTCGGGGCGGTCGAGCGCCTGGAGCCGTTCGAGCGCTGCTTCCAGCGCCGTGGGCAAGCGGACCATGAAAAACGGCGCCATCTGGTTGGTTTGAGTGCGAACCCGCTGGAACCGGGCCTGCGCGCATGCCAAGCCGCGGCGCAGAACGTCGCCGGCGCCACCTTCCATGCGCTTGCGCTCGCGGGAGAGCCGGCGCTCCAGAGCCTGGAAGATGGCCTCGTCGGAGCCGGTTTCGCTGCTCTCGATCGAGATCTTGGCGGCGAAGCCCTCGACTCGGGCCGACGCCAGTTCGGGAGCGACTCCGATCAGGGTCGCGCGGATTTCCTCGGCAATGGACTGGGCCATCGCCTGCGCTTCGGCCTCGCCGAGCACGGCGAAGCGCACCAGGAAGCCGTCATCCGCCGTCCGGTGGCAGGAATCGTTCGGTCCGAGACGGCGGCGCAGAATATGTTCGGCCAGGGTGAAAACGCCGGTCGAAACCTCGCCCCAGCGTTCGCCCAACGCGTCGCGTACGTCAGCCAGCCCGATCAGCTGGACTTTACCGGCGACGATGTGGATCGGGCTGCCCTCCAGATCCAGCGCCGCGCGGATCGCCGCCTGAATCGACACGGCGGGCGCCGCCGCCGCCGCGACCGGCGGCGCCTCGGGCTTTGGCAGGAAGGTGACGATGCGATCCTGCCGGCCGTTCGCCTGAAGGGCGATGGTCGAAACGATCTCGCCGGGAATGACCGTTCCGTCGCGATGCAGCAGTTTGGTCGGTAGTCGGCTGGTCGATTCCGACGCATCATGCACGGCGAATTGCCGCACCAGCCAGACCCGGCTGGGCTCGTCGATCACGGCGGTGAAAGGCTTGCCGATCAGATCGAACACGCCCCAGCCGAGTTGCCGGGTGAGGGCGGTGTTGATCATCAGGAAATTGCCGGAATCATCGATCACCCCCAGCGCCTGTTCGATGACACCGAAGACTGCAGCGAGCAGCCGCTGCATTCTCTCCCGCTCTTGCTCGATCCGCTTGCGCGCGGAGATATCGCGGCTGATCCGGACGAAATGCAGCATCCGATCACCGGCGTCGATGATCGGGACGGTACTGATTTCCAACCAGAGCGGCCGCCCCTCGCGCCCGAGCACTTGGCTGTCGTGCTGGCAAGGCTGGCGATTTTCCGCGCAGTCGCGGAGTTGGCCGAGGATCTGGGGAAAAGTCTCACGGGAGTGGAGGGTGGCCAGCGGCTTTCCGATCAGATCGTCGGCGCTCTGGCCGCTGAGGCGGAGTGCTGCCGCATTGACATATCGGATCATCGGCCCGGGCGTACCCACGCGCAGCTCGCCGTCGGTAATGATGACCCCGTCGTTGGAGCGCGCCAGATAGCCCTCGATCAGATGGCGGAGTTCCGGCGCGCTCAGCACTGAGCCGGTCATCGCCGACCTTCATCGTCCGGTGCCACTCCCGAGCTCCGTGCCGCCGCCTCGCCTCGGTTGTAGCGAACTTCCAATTTTCGCCGATATTCTCGCATGAAGCGCGGCCTCCTTTCGACGAAGTCGAGAATAGGCCCCAGAGTATTACCGAATAGAGAGAATGCTCTGTTTTAGATCTACCGGATCCCCGACTATCCTCGGTCATCCGGCGGAGCCGGCCCCAACCCGGCACCGCCCCGCCTACTCCTCGGCCCGCAACCGCCTCGGCGCCACGTTGCGCCACGCCATCAGCAGAGCGCTTCGCCCTGCCGCGTCGTCGGCGGGGGCGAGTTGCAGCACGGTCCAGCCGCTTCGACCCCAATGGCCGGGCACGGGGCTGAACAGGGTCGGCTCGGCCGCACACAGCATCTCCTGCTGTTCGCGCCGGAACTTCAATACTGCCGTCCCGGGCGACTCCGACAGGTTCGCGAAGATCTTGCCGGCCACCCTGAAATCGGGGGTGCCGAAATGAGCATTCTCGGTGGCCCCGGGCAGGTCGAGGGCAGCGCGCCGGAAATCATCGGGGTTCATGATGGCGCCGGTGCTCCCGCAGATTCGATCTCACAGGCTGCAATTCCGCTGCAGCGCCGGGTCGTCCTGCGCGCTGTCGCACGGAGGGCGGCCGCGAGCCCCGGATTCTCTTGTCTCGTAATGCTCCGCCGGATGCCATGGGTGTCCGAGCCGCCAAATCTCGGTTCCACCATTATATCCCGTTCGGTGGCCGAGAGATCATGATATATCCAGGCTCTCGTAGCCTGATAGGATTGGGGATGCCGGCGGCCCGGTGCGTTCGCGCGGCTCTGCTGCCGGAGAGATTTGGAGGCGATTTCGGTCCTGCACGCGGGACGTGGTGGCCGTCCGATGGGCGGCCGAGACGCCGGGGGTCCGACGCTCGATCGCTCCCCGATGGCGATCCTGCGGCAACGCGGCCTCCGGCTCGTGGGACGGGCATATGGGCTGTGGCGACCCGGTCGAGGGGTGGCTCGCGGCGCGGGCGGAGCGGCGGCGCCGATCGCGCGCAGGGGATGGCGAGGACGCTGGACCCGGCCGGCGCCGCTGAGAGGGAATTGGTTGGGCGATGAGGATGCTGGTTTGGTACTGGGGGCGCCGCGGCGGGGGCCCGCGCTACACGTTGGAGCTGTTGCGAGCCCTCGCCGAGCGGTCGGACATCGAACTGACGGTGAGCCTCTCGAGCGCGAACGAGACGCTCGACGATTTTTCCGCGTTCGGGTGTCGCCGGCACTTGGTCGAAACCTATAGCGATATCCGATCCTTTCTCGGCGCCTCGGTCCGGCTGCCCTCGATCCGCCGCGATTTCTGCAGCTTCATCAGCACGGCCCGGCCCGATGTCGTGGTCTCGGTCATGCCGCATCCCTGGTCGTGGTATCTGGCGCGAGCCGTCCCGGACGCGGGCAGCCGGCTGGTCTCCATCATCCACGATGCCTACATGCATCCGGGGGAGGTCAATCCGCTGTGGAATTGGCGGATTCGTCGGGAACTCACGGCCGCCGACGGGGTGGTGGCCCTCAGCCGCCACGTCCAGCAGCAACTCGTCACCGGCTATCGCTATCCGGCGAGCCGGATCGCCGTCATTCCGCTCGGGCCCTTCGCCTATCGCTGCGAGATCGAAGCGCCGCGCCTGTTCCCGCGCGATCGGCCGTTCCGTTTTCTCTTCTTCGGCCGGGTCCTCGCGTATAAGGGGATCAGATTGCTGCTCGATGCCTATCGGGCCCTGGCGGCACAACGCCAGGATGTCGAGCTCTGTATTGCCGGGGGCGGTGATCTCGGGCCTTACCGCGCCCTGATCGAGGGCCTGCCCCGGGTCACGGTGATCAATCGCTGGATCGAGGAGCGGGAAATTCCGCGGCTGCTGTCGCATTCCGATGCGCTGGTCGCCTCCTATACCGAAGCCAGCCAATCGGCGGCTGTGGCGACCGCCTATGGCAGCGGCATGCCCGTGGTCGTGACACCGGTCGGCGGCTTGGTCGAGCAGGTCGTGCCGGGCGAGACCGGCCTGGTCGCGGCGGAGACCTCGGGCGTGGCCGTGGCGCGGGCGATGTCGGCCATACTCGATCCCTGTCTCTACGAGCGATGTGCCGCGGGAGCGCGGCAGGCTGCGTTCGACGGCGCCGGTTGGCGCCTGACCGCCGAGCTTTTGGTCGAGCATTGCCGGCGGCTGCCGCCGGTCGCCGCAGCCTGTTGAAGGCGTGGCTGCACCGCCGTCTGTGGCAACGACTGCCGCAGCGCTGGCGCCGCCGTGTCCTCCTCGAACTGGCGGGTGCGCTCGCCCCGCTTCCCGACGCGCGTCCCGCGTTCGCAGCCGAGCCGCTCTACATTGCCGGGGCACTCGGCACCGCCAGCGGGCTCGGCCAGGGCGCACGGCTCAGCCTCGAAGCTCTGCGGGCGAGCGGGCGTGACGCCCGCGGCATCGATCTCAGCGACGCCCTGATGCAGGACGGACGGATCCCCGGTTACAGAGTGCCGCCTTCCGGGAACGGCGAAGGGCCCGGCACGATCATCCTCCACGTCAGCGGCTTCGTCATGGCCTTGGCCCTGTTGCGGCTCGGCAGGCGGCGGGTTCGGGGCAAGACCATCATCGGCTATTGGGCCTGGGAACTTCCCGATCTGCCGCCGGAATGGATTGCGGGCTTGCGCTTCGTCCATGAGATCTGGGTCCCGAGCCGGTTCACCGCTGCCGCGGTCGAGCGCCACACCTCCTTGCCGATCCGGGTCGTCCCGCATCCGGTGCCGCCAGCGTCTGGATGGTCCCAGCGGACCGAGGCGCCGCTGACCGTGCTGGTCGCCTTCGACATGCGCTCGGGCTTCGTCCGCAAGAACCCGCTGGCGGCGATTGCCGCCTTTCGCCTGGCCTTCGGCGCCGATCCAGCGGCTCGCCTGATCGTCAAGGTCGCGCAGCCCCTGGCGTACCCGGCAGGGTGGGGGGCGCTCGAGGGTGCAGTGGCGGGTGCTGCCAATATCGTGCTCGACGGCCGGCTCCTCGATGCCGCCGGGATGGCGGCCCTGCTCGATGCTGCCGATATCGTCCTCTCGCTGCACCGGGCCGAAGGCTTCGGGCTGGTGCTGGCCGAAGCGATGCAGCGCGGCAAACCCGTGGTCGCGACCGCCTGGTCCGGCAACACCGAGTTCCTGACCGCGGATAACAGCCGCCCGGTCGCCTTTCGGCTGGTACCGGCCCGGGATCCCCAGGGCAGCTACGATTACCCGGAGCAGTGCTGGGCCGAGCCGGAGATCGCCGATGCGGCGCGGCATCTACAGGCCTTGCGCGATCCGGCCGAGCGCCTGGCGCTGGGTGCCCGGGCTCGGACCGACGCCGCGGCACGCTTCGCGCGCGAGCGCCACCACGACACCGTCGCCGAGATTCTGTGTCTTCCGCCGCTCTGCCGGCTCCCGGCGAGTGAGCAGCGTCCTTGACAGGTCGAAGGTGACGGGTGAGGCTCAGTCTTCGGCCCGGCGCGGGGAGGAACGGTGCGACGGGCCATCGGGCGGGGGGAGCCGGTCGGCGGCGTCCTGCATGATTTGCCGGGGGGCAGATGTCGCAACGCATTGCGTTGATATTCGGAATTTCCGGGCAGGATGGCGCTTATCTCGCCCATCTGTTGCTGAGCAAGGGCTATCAGGTCCATGGCGTGTCGCGTGGGGTCGAGACCGGGACGTTCGACCGGCTGATCCGGATCGGCATCCGCGACCGGATCAAGCTCCACACCGGCAATCTCGGTGACTTTCGCAGCGTCGTCGAACTCATCGGCAAGGTTCGGCCCGACGAGATCTATAATCTCGCGGGGCAGAGTTCGGTCGCCTTGTCGTTCGAGTTGCCGGTCGAGACGTTCGACAGCGTCGCTGTCGGCACGATCAATATTCTCGAATACCTGCGTCTGCTGAAACACCCGGTCCGGCTGTTCCAGGCGGTCTCGACCGAATGCTTCGGCAACACCCAGGCAGTGCTCGACGAAACCGGTCCGTTCCGGCCGCGCAGCCCCTATGCGGTCGCCAAGGCGGCCTCGTTCTGGGCCAACTCGATCTATCGCGAGGCCTATGGGCTGCATGTCTGCTCGGGCATCCTGTCGAACCATGAATCGCCGCTTCGCCCGCTTCGATTCGTTACCCGCAAAATCGTGCAGACGGCGATCGACATCGCCCGGGGCAGCAAGGAGCGCCTGGTACTGGGCAATGTCGGTATCGAGCGCGACTGGGGCTGGGCGCCGGAATATGCCGAGGCGATGTGGTGCACGCTGCAGCATGACGAACCCGATGACTACATCATCGCCACCGGCGAGACCCGGCCACTGAGCGATCTGGTCGCTGCCGTCTTCGCCCGGCTCGATCTCGACTGGCGCGACCATGTCGATACCGACGAGACGCTGTTCCGGCCGACGGAGCTGCAGCGGGTCGAACTCAACCCGGCGCGCGCCCGGGACAGGCTCGGCTGGACGGCCCAGAGCAAGATGGCGGACGTGGTTTCTCATCTGGTCGCTTGCGCGTTGGACGAGACGCTCGGACCGGTGCCGTGGCAGCAATCCGACTTGCCGGATTACGGCGCGCTCGATCCGTACCTGCTGTCGGAAAACCGGCTGCGCAAACCCGCGCTCCGGGCAGTGGTCTAAGCCGCCACTTCCCGATAGAGCGCGACGGTTCGTTCGACGCAGAGATCCCAGCTGAACCGGCTGGCGAACCCCGGCGCGGCCGCGCGCGCGCGGGCCTGCAGCGACTGGTCTTCGAGCAGCCGGCGCAGTCCGTCGCGCAGCGCCGCGTGGTTGCGCGGATCGACGAGCAAGGCTTCTGCGCCCGTTACCTCGGCCATCGCGGTTGCAGCCGATGTCAGCACCGGGACCCCGCTCGCCGCCGCCTCCAGCACCGGCAGGCCGAAGCCTTCATAGAGGGATGGAAATGCAAAACCGCGGGCGCCGGCATAAAGGGCGGGAAGCGCCTCGGCCGGCACATAACCGAGGGGACGAACCAGCCCGCGCGCCGCCAACCCCTCCAAGCGTGCGACCAGTTGCTCATTGTGCCAGCCTCTGCCGCCGGCCACGACCAGCGGATAGCGCTCGCGCAGCGCCGCCGGCAGCGCTTCGAAGGCATTGAGCAGGCCTTGGAAATTCTTGCGCGGCTCGAGCGTGCCGACACTCAGCAGGTAGCCGCCGGCGACCAGGCCGTGCGCCGCCAACGAGGGCTGCAGTGCTGCTTCGTCGCGGGGGTGATACTCCGGGCGCACGCCGTTATGGATGGCGACGACTCGGTCGGGGACGATGCCCAGCCAGTCGATGACCTCCAGCCGCACCGTCTCGCTCACCGTCACCAGCCGCGTCGCCCGCTCGAATGTGTCGGGCAGGTGTCGGGTCATGTACTCGACGCGTTCGCGCGGATGGAACTCCGGATGCAGAAAGATCGACAGATCGTGGATCGTCGCGATGGTCGGGCCGTCGAAGGGACGAAGCGCGAAATTCGGCTCGTGATAGAGGGTGGCACCGCTGTGATTGAGCATCGACGCGTTCAGGCGATCCTGCTGGCGCTGCAACAGGGGGCGCGAACGGGGGACGGCCCGGGCGAAGCGTTTGGCGAGCTCGATCGCGCGCCGCTTCAGCGCCGCCGTCAGACTGGGGGGCGCGACCGCCGGCGAGCCTGGCGGGGCGAGCGGATCGTCGAGCCATCGGTCGTTGGCAAAGCACCGGACCGATCGGATTTCCGGCTGGGCGCGCAGGCCCCGGACCAGCTCGGCGGTATAATTGCCGACCCCGGTCAGCGGCGTCAGCAAGGATTCGGCACCGAGGATGACATCCATCTGATTATCGATTCACCAATGCGTCAGGTCGGGCCGGGCGCAGCCCGGCGCTTCGCCGACCCCAGGCGCTCGAAGATCCGCCGTCCGTAGCGCGCCAGCAGGTAATTCTTCAGACGGTAATAGAGCACCCAAGCCCTGAGACCGATCAGCCCGTTCCCGCGTTTGCGGCCTTCCGGGCTGGCACTCAAGCTGCGGAGAATTTCTATCTTTTCTTCGATGCGGCCGTTCATCTGTTGCAGGTAGCTGGCGAACCCGACCCAATCCGGTTCCCGCTTCAGGACCGAGAGATAGGCATAAAAGACGAAATCTGCGCCATCCCTGCGCAGCAGCTGGCCGAGCCCGAACGGGCGGGGGCTGGTCGGCGCCGGCGGGCGATACGCGATCACCGGTTCCGGGTCCGGCCTGCCGCACAGGGCCGATCGGTCGATGAGGCGAAACCCGGCCGGGGCGCCCCGGGCCCGGACTTCCCGCCGGGTCCGAGCGATGAATGCTGCGACATCGACGGTGTCGAGGGCCGGGTCGCTCAGGGCCGGCAGGATCTCACGCTCCAGCGCCGCGGCGGCCCCTGCCGTCCCGGTATGCGGCGGCGTCGATCGATCCGCGAGCGCGACATCGAGGCGCCACTGATAGTAGCGTTCGACCCAGTCCGTGTCGGCAGTTCCGGCGAGCGCTGGCGGGTTTGCGCGGCGGTTGAAGTCGGCTTGGCTGGTCATCCCTCGTATTGCTTCTCCGCGGCTCCGCTCTCGCGGGTGACGACCGGGTTCTTCCGGGCGAGACCGTCGATCACGGCCGCGACCCCGACGACGATAGTCGCGATTGGGTCCCATGTTCTCGCCGAATTGTCCAGAGCCGGATTGTTCGGCTGGGAAAATCGCCCGACCCGTTCCGGTGCAAAGGTCGCGGCACGGCCCCGCCGTTCCGGACATCTTGTCCCTGTCCCTCACCTATCGGTAAAGTGTCGCTCCGGCAACGGGAGGTCGGGTGTCCGAAGCGGCTGGAAGCGAGAGATTGAGGCACACACATCGCCTGGCGCGCGGGATCAACCGGCTGCTGCCCTGGGGCTGGCGGCTCACCCACCCCGACCTCGTCGAGTCGGGCTCACCCGTTCGATCCGCCGGGGCCGCGGCGGCGGCGGAAACCAGTCGTTCCGAGCGCTCTCTCTTCATCCTCGGCCATGCCCGTTCCGGCACGACGATCCTGCAGAACGCCCTCAACGACGTGCGCTGTGTCTTTCTGTTCGGCGAGGCCGATCTGCATTGGGACCCGGGCACGCCGGACTTCCGGGCACGCTACAATGACCGGCAGCGCGGTTTCGGCAATCAGGAGAACAAGAGCAGCTTGTGCCCGAAGCTGTTCGAGGGCGATGCCGGCTGGGAGGATTATTTCGCGGCGCTGCTCATGCATTACCGCTATGTCGGGGCCAAGATCGTGATCAATCCGGATGGGGCCGGGGCGGCGGCCGAACGGTTCTTCGACTTCGCGACCCGGCATTTCTATCGGGCCCATTACCTTTTCACGTTTCGCAACCCGGTCGATGTCGTGTGCTCGACCCGAGGACTCGCGATCTTTCAAGGGCTGGACCCGGCTCCGGTGCCGATGATCCTGTCCAGCTTTCTCGCGGTCATGCGACTTCATATCTTGATGCTGCGTAATTTGCCGAATGTCCATGTCGTGTTTCACGAGGCGATGTCGCCCGAAATCTTCGCGGCACTCGGGCGCCGGCTCGAGCTCGATCTGGGCGGCGTCTGGCGCTACTACAACGACCGGAAAGTGCGATCCTACTCGGTCGACGATGTTCCGGGCGCGTGCGCCGATGTACTCGAGCGGGTGACGACACTATACGGCGAGTACCGGCGCCAGGCACTGGCCGGATTCGATCTGATCCAGATCGAACAGAATTCCGGCAGTGTCGACCCGACCCACCCGACGGCACTGGGGCGGCTCTACAGCGAGATCGAAGCCTTGATCGGGGCCTTGGGAACGCCGGTCGCGCGCACCCGAGAGGTGCCGGCGTGATCATTGCTTCCTGGCCAAAATCAACTGACTGCGTGGCATGAAATCATCCATGAGACGCTTCAGGCGAGGTCCCTGGGGTGCATCGAGCACTGCTTTCCAGGTCCGCACCCAATTCAACAGGGCCGGATGCGTCGGTGCCGAGAGGTCGACGCCGCAATTCCAGAACAGGGCGAAATACATTGCCCAGAAGAAGCCGAAACCCTGGCGATGCTCGATCGACAGCCCCGCATCACGCACCATCACGCCGAACGTCTCGCGCTCGATCAGGTGCCGCGTGCCGGCGGGCAAGCCGCGGATGATCGGCTGCGCCGAATCGGGCGGGCCGAAGAATTCGGGCGGGGCGAATTGGCGCTGCAGCTTTTCCTGCACCGGGTCGGGCACGCTCAGCAAATAGAGCGCACCCTGGCGGCCGATCCGGACCAGTTCGGCCAGGTGAGCCGCCGGGTCGGGCACCCGCTGGAGCACGTCGATCGAATAGAGCCGCGATGCCGTCGCATCCGCGAGCGGGACGGCGGCGCCGGTGCGGATCGCAGCGGGATCGAAGGCGAGGAGGCGGGCGCCCTGCCGGATGCAGAAGGCGGCGGCGGCGGGATCGTCCGAACCGCCTTCGAAGACAGTATCCTCCGTTCCGATCCGAAATCCGGGGAAGAGAGTCCCGCTGTCTTCTCGATACCAGCCGCCCAGCCGGGCGTCGCGTCGCCCGAGCCGGTGCGCTTCGACCGCCGGATCCGCCGCGGGCTGCGCAACCGGAACGCCGCGGCGTCCGAGCCCGGCGATCAGCGCGCGCAGAAGGGCGGGTGCAGGCGGCACGGCCAGTCCTCCATCGGATCCCGGCTCACGGCTTGCGCGCCAGGATCAATTGGCTCTTCGGGATGAGATCGTCGAAAGCGCGCTTGAGTTCGCGGCCTCGCGGTGTGTCCAGCGCGGCCTGCCAGGTCTGGCCCCAAGGCTTGACCAGCGGCTGGAGATCGTCGGGCCAGTTCGGCCCGGCTGCCCAGGCGAGCATCCACCAGATCGACCAATAGAAACCGTAAGTGTCGCGGGTTTCGACCACCAAGCCGGCGTCGGTCACCATTCGGGCGAACTCGTCGTTGCCGATGATCCGCAAATGGTTGGGGTGCTCGAAATAGGCTGGGGCGGCGCAAGGCCGCTGCAGCTCTTCGATGACCGGGTCGGGTACGGTCAGAAAATAGCGGGCACCGGGCCGGCCGACCCGGACCAGTTCGGCCAGAAACGCGACCGGATCCTCGACATGCTCGATCACTTCGGTGCAGACCACCGCGGTGACCGAGGCGTCGCGCAGCGGCAAGGGATTGCTGTCGGTCAGGATGGCGCGGACCGGCGCGGCCGTGGCGCCGGCTACTCGCCCGACGGCGTCGGCCAGCGCCAGGGGATCGATATCGGCAATGATGACGAATGCGCCGCAGGTCGCGCAGAATTGGGCATTGCCGCCGTCGCCGCAGCCGATATCGAGCACGACATCGTCGGGGCCGAGCGGGAAGCCCTTGAAGAGCTCGCCCGAATCGACTTGGAACCAGCCGCTTTCGGCGGCATCGCGCAAGGGCAACAGCGAAATGTCGGGCTCGTGCAGGGAGGTCTCGCTCGGAGGATCGCGGCCGAGCGTCGCCAGATAGGCGCGGAGCGCCGTCATCATGGAGGCCATCGGCAGCCCTCGCTCACGGCATCAGGCGACACGGAGCGCCAGGCGCGCCGCGATGCCCGCCCCCCTGCGCCGCAACGGCGTCTCGACGAAGCGGTAGTTCAATTCGGCGAAGCAGAAGAGGAGGAGGAGCGCCGTGACCGCGTAGCGCCCGGCGAAGGCGCCGGTGTTGAAATCCGTGCCCGGCGGTTCGATCCGGAACCAGATCTCCCGGGTCGCGAAGAAGGCCGGGATATGGGTGAGGTAGAGCGCATAAGACCGGCTGCCGAACCAGACCAGCAGCCGCTTCAGCGGACCCTTGTGCATGAGATAATCGCGATCATAGGAGGCGACGAAGACCAGCAGTGCCGACAGTACGGCGACCACGCCGAACCGGAACGGCACGATATTGAGGGTATGCGAGCCCATGCTGGCGATCAGCCAGAGCGGCATCACCAGCATTGCGGCACGCGCAATGCGGGAGTGGGCGAGTCCGGTCGGCTCGCATTGGCGATAGCTCGGATGCCCGGCCCAGATCGCGATCAGGACGCCCAGCATGAGCGCATCCGAGCGCAAATTGACGATATTCAGCATTTCCTGCCGCGGCAGGAACAATTGCACGAGCACGAGTGCGGCGAGCAGGAGCGGCAGGTGTCGTCGGGCGAGTAAAGCCAAAATCGGCAGGATCAGATAGAACTGTTCTTCCAGCGACAGGCTCCAATAAGGAAAGGCAGCGCCGATCTCGCCTCGAAACGCATTCTCCTGGACATGGATGTTGGCGACGTTGAAGAGGGCGGCGACGGTCATCGCAACATTGCTCGAAACCGACCGAAAGGCATTCGATTCATTGAAAAAAATGGAAGCGAGCAGAAGCAGGGCGAGCCACAGCCAGGCCGAGGGCAGGGTGCGCCAGCCGCGCCTGACCCAGAAGACGATGGTCGCGTTCCAGAAATGCAGCAGGTCGGTGCAGGTCTCGAGCACCGGCAGCAGGCTGCGGGCGATGACGAAACCGGAAATCGCGAAGAAGAGATCGACGCCCGTCCATAGTCCGAAATAGGTCCGGATCGTCTCCAGGAGCGGGCTGCCCCAAGTCACGAGGTTGAACGAGGTGTGTTCGACCAGCACGAAGAGGATGGCGATCCCGCGCAACAGCTCGATGTCCTCGATCCGGCCCCGGCCGGGCCGTTCGGCAACGGCCGCGCGGGGAGGGAGGTCGACGGCGGCGAGCGAATCGACCATCACCGCCGCTCCACAGCCGGGCGCGATCCGAAGCGGGCGGCAATGGCAGCACCTCGCCGCCGCATCGGTGCTTCGACCAGACGGTAATTGGCCTCGCCCAGCGCCAGCAGCAGCGGCAGGGCCGTGAGCGTCACCCTGAGCGTGTCGGCCGGCCCCAGCGCACCGCCTTCGGGCAGCAGCCGGTACCAGATTTCCCGGGTCAGAAAATAGACCGGGACGTGGATCAGATAGAGGCCGTAAGAGCGGCTGCCGATCCACATCAGTACCCGCTTGGTCATGCCGGGCGGCCACAGATAGTCCCGATCATAAGAGGCGACCAGGACCAGACCCGCCGAGATCACGGCAATCACGCCGACATGGAGGGAGACGATGCCGAGCGGGTCGGACCCGAGCGTCGCCAGGGCGAAGAGAGCGACGGCGAGGAGAGCAGGCCCGGCGATCCGGCTGCTGGCCAAGCCGGTCGGCTCGAACAGACGCCAGGTCGGGTGCTTCGACCAGCCGGCCACCAGGACGCCGAGCAGGATCGCGTCGGTGCGGGTCACCATCGTCACCAGACCGCGCGGCTGGAAGATTTGGAGGGCGACCAGCGCAGCGGCGAGCCAGGGCAGGCGCCGGCGAAGCAGGAATGCCGCGATCGGCAGCACGAGATAGAATTGCTCTTCGAGCGACAGGCTCCAATAGACGAAGCTCGTGCCGGAGGGGCCGGCTCCGAACGTGGCGGCGAGGTGGAAATTCTCGACATTTGCGAGGGCCGCGGCGGTCGTGGCGACATTGGCGCGGAACGGGTCGAAGGCGCCGGACTGGTTGAAGGCGGCCGAGGCGAGGAGCGCCACCGCCAGCCACAGCCAGGCCGAGGGCAGCAGTCGCCAGGCGCGGCGGATCCAGAATGCCAGCACCGTCTGCACATACTCTTTCTCGCCGGCGCAGGCGTCGAGCGCCGGCAACAGGCTGCGGGCGATGACGAAGCCGGAGATCGCAAAGAACACGTCGACCCCGGCCCAATACGCGCTGTAGGAAAACAACCAGTCCAGAAAGCGGCTCGGCCACGCGATCAGGTCGCCATGGGTGTGGTGCAGCATCACGAACAGCACCGCGATACCCCGTAGCAGCTCGATGTCGGCGATCCGCGCGCGTCCCGCCGGCACCGCTTCGGCGGGTCGGAGCGGGGCATCCTCGATCGCGGTGAGAGTATCGACCATCATGCGAACTCGGTCACGGGGCGTGCTGCGAAGCGGGCAGCGATCTCGGCGCCATGCCGCCTGAGCGGGCTTTCGACCAGCCGGTAATTCGCTTCGGCGAGGGTGAAGAGCAGGACCAGCGCCGTCACCGCAAACCGTAACGTATAGGCGGGCCCCAGTTCCTCCCCTTCCGGCAGGAGCCGGTACCAGATTTCCCGGGTTAGGAAATAGGTCGGCACATGGATCAGATAGAGACCATAGGACCGGCTACCGACCCAAATCAGCAGCCGTTTCGCGAGTCCCGGCGGCCACAGGTAATCCCGGTCATAGGAGGCGACCAGTACCAGAGCGGTCGAGATGAGCGTCACCATGGCGCTGCGGCACGAAACGATGTCGTGATGAATGGCCGTGATCGCCGCCATGCCGAAGAGGGCGATGATGAGTAATGCAGGCCCGGCTGCTCGGCTGCTGCGGAGCCCCGTCGGCTCGAACAGCCGAAAAGTGGGATCGCGGCTCCAGATCGCGACCAGGACGCCCAGCAGGATCGCATCCGTCCGGGTGAAATTCAGCAAGACGCTGCGCGGTACGACGAATTGCACCGCGGCCAGCCCGGCCAACAGCCACGGCAACCGCCGGCGGCAGAGGAACGCGGCGACCGGCAGCAGAAGATAGAACTGCTCTTCGAGCGACAGGCTCCAATAGACGAAATTCGTCCCCGTCGCCCCGAACGGCCAGACCTGAGCGCCATGAAAATCCTCGACATTGGCGAGGGCGGCGACGGTGGTGGCGATGTTGGCCTCGAAGGGCTTGAAGGCGCCGGACCGATTGAAGGCGACCGAGGCGGTCAGGGCCAGTGCCAGCCACAGCCAGGCCGATGGCAACAAGCGCCAGGCGCGGCGGATCCAGAAGGCCAGGACCGCTCGCAGATAGGCGGCGTCGTCGGCGCAACGCTCCAGCACCGGCAGCAGACTGCGGCCGATGACGAATCCCGAGATCGCGAAGAACAGATCGACGCCGCCGGAAAACCCGAAATAGTCGAAGATGAAGGTCAGGGTCCGGGACGGCCACGGAATCAAGAAGATCGGCGCATGCTGGAGCACGACGAAGAGCACGGCCGCGCCGCGAAGCATCTCGATATCGGCGATCCGCGGCGAGGGGGCTGTCTGCGGTTCGGCCGCGGCCGACGTCTCGAGCGGTGGGTCGAGCGTCAATGTGCCCGGGGCGGACCGGTAGCTTGTCGTCATGGCGCTTCCGGCACGATCCAGGGCGCATCCGGCCGCGGGATGATGTAGCCGTAGCCGGGATCGCGACACGGCGTGCGCGCCGGAACCGTCAGGGCGTCGAGCAGCCGCTGGGCGGTTGCCGCGCGCGAGCAATGCTCCGCCATGTCGCGGTGCGCCTGCGCCGCCATGGCGGCATAACGGGGCGTGTCCTCCTTGGCGACGCGGTAGCTTTCGCGAAACGCCGCGACCAGCGAGGCGATCTCGGTGCGTTGGCGAAATGTGCGGAAGGCGGCGCGCGGGTCGTGCGGCCAACTCGTCGGCTCCCGGCTGGAGCGGACGATGAAGCCATTCTCCGCGCTGAGATAATCCAGCATGCCGGAATGAAGGGGCGCGACCGCGGGCTTGCCGCAAGCCATCGCTTCCATCAGCGGCAGGCATTGCCCCTCGCCGTGGGAATTGTTGACCGAATAGGTCGAGGCTCCGATCAGCCGCTCGTAATCGGCTTGCTCCAGGAACCCGTGGATCAGGACCACCCGGCATTTGAAGGGCGTGTGCTTGTAGAGATGGGCCAAGGCGCGGCCGAGCATCATGCCGCCGCGGCGATGGGTGAATTTCAGCACCAGCGTCGCGTCCTCGACGGTGCGGAAGCTGTGGCAGAAAATGCCCAGCATCTCGGTCCAATTCTTGCGCCCGTCATAGGGATTGAAGATCGAGGAATAGACGATTCCGTCGAGCCGGAGCACCGATTTCGCCGTCCGGTCGGCGGCCATGCGCGGCTCGGCCGGGTAATGTGAATCATACCACGGTGCCGGGCGATAGACAGAGAGATCGGTCTCGCGGCTGTCGATCACCGTGCCGCTCACCGTCAGTTCGACCGGGGCGCCCAAGGCGCGGTCGGCCGAGTCGTAGAAGCCGGCGAAGCGGTCGAAGACCGGCGCCGGAATCGAGCGGATCGGAAAATCCGCCCCCATCGCCGCCTGCACCACGCTCACGGCATGGTTCGAATGGGTGATCGCCCGGCCGAGCTTGTCGAGATTCCAGCGCCAATCCTGCTGCCTCTCGCAATACCAAGTCTCGTTCGGGATGGTGTCGAATTCCCAGGCGAAGACCGGGATGGTCGGGCATTCCAGGCCGCAGACGGTCAGGTGCGGCGGGGTGAAGGAGAGGAAAACGCTGTCGTGACCGAGCCTTCGGGCGGCGTGATGCAAAGTGTCGACCTCGCGCGCCGGATCGGCCACGGTGACGACCATGCCCAGCTGCTCCAGCACCGGGCGGAACTCCTTCAGCACGAAGTAGTAGCTGTATTCGGACAGGCCCAGCCGCTCTTGGATCACGGCTTCGGTCGTCTGGGAATAGACGATGAAGATCATGACGCTGCCGGCTCCATTGTGCGGCGTTCGGCCCGTTCCGGTTCCGCCACCCCGGTGCCGGCTTCGCCCAAGCCGAAGAATTCGCGCAATTGCTCGCGCACGGTTTCGACCGAGGCGAAGGCGCGAACCCGTTCGGCGCCCCGGCGCGCCATGCCTCGATACTGCTCCGGCATCGTCGTCGCGACTCGATAGCTCTCCGCCAGCTGGTCGCACAGCGACTGCCACTGCACCTGGTAATAGGCTGTGGTGTAGAGTGCTCGAGGATCTTGCGGCCAGACATTGTGCTCGAGGGTCGAGCGGACGATGAAGGCGGAGTCGGCATCGACGTAATCTTCCATCGCCGTATGCAGCGGCGTCACCGCCGGTTTGGCACAAGCCATGAATTCCATCAGCGGCAGGCACAACCCTTCGGCCCGCGCGGCGCTGACATAGAAATCGGTGACGGAAATCAGTTTCTCGTACTCGGCCGTCTCCAGATAGCCGTAGAGCGAAATGACCCGGCACTTGAACGGGGCGAGTTGCGAGAGCGACACGAACAGCTTGTCGTAATAGCTCTTCGGGTCGTAATGGATGATTTTCATGACCAGCGTCGCGTCCTCGACCTCGCGGAAGGTGTAGACGAAGGCGGTCAGCAGATCGAGCCAGTTCTTGCGGCCGTCGGTCGGGTTGAACAAGGCAGTATAGACGATGCCGGAGACTTGCACTCGGACTTCGGGGGCGGGCTCCGGCGCTTCGGGCCGGACGGTCTCGGCCGGCGGACACTGCCCGGCCTCGATGCTGGCGGTGACCGGCACCGGCGCTTCGCCGACCGGGTGCGGCTCCCGGGGCGTCGGCATTCGGGTCGGTGGCGGTGCGGCCGGGGCAGGTGCCGCCGGGAGCGCGGGCGGCGTCCCGTCGACCGGGTCCGGGGTAGATGGGACGGGTTGGGGCGGAACGATCCCTGCGGCACGGCGATAGAGCCGCTCGGCCCCCCGTCCGAGCCGCGAGATCCCCAGCCGGATCGACAGGGGCAACAGGTCGCGGATCGTCTCGCGGTACCAGTCGATCAGGTGGCGTTTGGTAATGCCGAGCCGTGCCCGCAAGTTCGGCGTCGCCGGCGGCGGGACCGGCCGGGCATCGATTGCCGAGGGCGCGAGCAGCGCCGAAGCCGGGACCTGGAGCGAAGACGCCAGCAAGTCCGGCGACGGCTGGAATGGATCGGCATCGACAGCGACGGGCGCCAGCAGGGCCGAGACCCGGGCGTGCAGCGACGATGCCAGCAAGTCGGGCGAAGGCTGGTCGGGATCGGCATCGATTGCCGCCGGTGCCAGCAAGGCCGAAGCCGGGATGTGCAGCGCCGAGGCCAGCTGGTCGGGCGAAGGCTGGAACGGATCGGAGTCGATGGCGACGGGCGCAGACAGTGCCGAAAGGCCGGCATGGAACGGGACCGCGTCGGTGTCGAGCAATTCGGCGCTCTCTTCGTCGTCCTCCTCCTCTTCCGGATCGATCTGCGGCGGGCGCAGCGGCGGCAGCAGCATATCGCAGCGAAAGCCCCATTTCGGGCTGTCGATGATGGTACCGCGCAGGCGCAGTTCGACTCCTTCGGGCGGAGCCGGCGACCGCGCACCGGTAGGAGCGGCTACCGGAGTAGCGATCGCAACGGCCGGGAACGCCTCGCCCATGGCAGCCTTGACCGCGCGCGCGCTATAGCTCGACAGGCAGATGGCGCGGCCGAGCTTGGCGAAGACGAACCGCCAGTCGTTGCGCTGCTCGTCGTCCCAGCCGCCCGTCGGGATCGTGTCGTATTCCCAGGCGAGCACGACGACCGTCGGGCATCGTAGGTCGATCAGCGTTTTGTGCGGCGGGGTGAAGGACAGAAAGACGCAAGGCTCACCCCGTTCCAGACAGGAATCATAGAGGGCGTCCACTTCCGACTCGGGATGTTGCACGAGCACGACGTCACCCAATTCGGACAGTGCCGTGCGGAACCCCGAAAGGACGAAGAAATAGCTGTATTCCGGCCGCCCCAACCGTTCCCTGATCGACCCTTCGCCGATATCGGAATAGAGAATGAACTGCATGCAGTAGGAATCGCTCTCCGGCCGGAGGGGTTGGCCGCGGGCACGATAAGCGGGGGTGAGAGTGCGATCAAGCCGGTATTCCTGCTGCCGCCCGCGCCGTAGGACAGCGATTCCGTGACAGCGCGTACCCGGCTGGGCTAAGGTCCCGCCGCCGCCGAGCAGGATTCCCATGACCCAATTCGACGATACCATTTCCGCCGCCGAAGATCGGCCGTTGCCTCGCCCCCGTCGCTACGCCGAATATTTCTCCCTCGCCGCTGCCGATTTCCAGCACGGGCTGCGTGATTGGCGCGCCTGGCGGCTGCTGGGGATGAACGACATCCGCCAGCGCTACCGGCGCTCGCGCCTCGGTCAGTTCTGGATCACGATCAGCATGGCGCTGACCATTCTCTCGCTGGGCGTGCTCTATGCCTATTTGTTCAACATCGAGGTTCAGGAATACCTGCCTTATCTCGCCGTCAGCTTCGTCGTCTGGGGCCTGATTTCGAATCTCGTCATGGAATCGTGCGGGGTCTTCACCGGTGCGGAAATGTATCTGCGCCAGGTGCCGATGCCGAAGACGGTGTTCATCCATCGCATGCTCGTGCGCAACATCGTGACTTTTGCGCACAATGCGGTGATCCTGCCACCATTGTTCATTCTCTTTGCGGTTCCGGTGAACTGGTCGATCCTGCTGGCACTGCCGGGTTTGATCGCCGTCATCGTCAACGGGGTCTGGGTCGGTTTGCTGGTCGGCACCCTGTGCACGCGGTTTCGCGACATGCCGCTCATGGTTGGCAACGTCATGCAGATCGTGTTCTACCTGACACCGGTGATGTGGCGTCCGGCGCAGATCGAACAGCATCTTTCGTGGCTGACGGACTACAACCCGTTCGCCAGCTTTCTGTCTCTGCTACGCGATCCGCTCCTCGGTCAAGTCCCGCGGCTCTGGGATTGCTCGATGGTCGGGGCGGTGACTCTGCTGGGATTTCTGGTTACGATCCCGTTCTTCGCGCGCTTCCGAGCCCGCATCGTCTACTGGCTGTGAGGCGATGACCTCTATCGTGCTCGACCGGGTGACGGTCGACTTTCCAATCTACAATGCACGCGGCCGGTCGTTGAAGACCGAGCTGCTGCGCCGAACCGTGGGCGGCAATATCGAGTCGGGCCAGGACAAGCACCTCTCGGTCATGGCGCTGCGCGAGATCAATCTGACGCTGCGCAACGGCGATCGGCTGGGGCTGGTCGGGCGGAACGGCGCGGGCAAATCGACACTGTTGCGCGTGCTGTCGGGCGTCTACGAGCCGCCGGTCGGCACGGTCAAGATCGAGGGGGCGGTGTCGGCGTTGACCGATATGATGATGGGCATGGATGTCGAGGCCACGGGCTACGAGAACATCATTCTGCGCAGCGTCTTTCTGGGCATTCCGATCGCCGAGGCGAAGCGCAGCGTGCCCGACATCGAGGAGTTCTCCGAGCTCGGCAATTTCCTGCATCTGCCGATGCGGACCTATTCGAGCGGCATGATGCTGCGCCTCGCCTTCGCGGTGACGACGGCGGTCACGCCCGAAATCCTGATCATGGACGAGGTCATCGGCGCCGGCGACATCGCCTTTCTGGGCAAGGCCGAGAAGCGGCTGAACCGGATCATCGGCGATTCCCAGATCCTGGTGATCGCGACCCACAACGAATCCATGTTGAAGCGCTTCTGCAACCGGGCAGCGCTGATGGAGGAGGGGCGGCTGGTCAAATTGGGCACGGTCGCAGAAGTGCTCGACAGCTATCACGGCATCCGTTGAGACGGTTCGGCCCGGCCCCGTCTGCGAGCCGACCGGCCGAGACGGCGCGGGCTCCGAAGATCGGCATCGCCCACGGCGCGATCGTTTCGCGCGATGCGATCGGCCATGACATTCTGGGCATGCAACAGGTGCTGACCGACTCCGGCTTCGAGACCTGCCTCATCGCCGATCATTTCGGGACGGATCTGCCGCCGGAGCTGGAGAGCCTGTCGGTTGGCGATGCCATCGCTCGGCGCGACTTCGATCTGCTGATCTATCATCACAGCATCCTGTGGGAGAATGGCGAGACCCTGCTGCGGGCGCTCCCCGTCCGGAGGCTGCTGAAATACCATAATGTCACGCCCCCGGAATTCTTCACCGATTATTCCCGGCGTTACGCCGACTTGTGCCGCGCCGGGCGGGCGCAGACGGTGCGTCTCGTCCAATTATTCGGGCCGCAAGATCGGTTCGCCGCCGCTTCCGCCTACAACGCCGCCGAGCTCGCGGCCGCCGGCGCCCGCGATGTCTTCGTCGTTCCGCCCTTCACCGGGATGAAGGTCGCCGCCTCCCGCCGGCCAACACTGCCGACGGCGCCGTACCGAGCCCTGTTCGTCGGGCGACTGGTGCCGAACAAGGGTCATCTCGGTTTGCTCAATACCATCGCCGCCTATGTCGCGAGCCAGGGGCCGGCGATCCGGCTCCAGATCGTCGGCGCCGCCGATGCCGAGTTCGATGCCTATCGCCGCGATCTGGAAGAACAGATCGACCGGCTCGATATCCGTCCCCAGGTCGTGCTCAGCGGCGGCGTCGATCGGGAAGCGCTGGAACGGCTCTATACCGAGGCGAGCGTGTATCTGTGCCTGAGCGAACATGAAGGCTTCTGCGTCCCGATCATCGAGGCCCAGGCGGTCGGGCTGCCGGTGGTCTCGGTCGATACCGCCGCTCTGGGCGAGACCATCGGTCCGGGCCAACTGGTCGTGCCGGCGCCCACGAGCCGAGTGGATTATCTCCATATCGCCCGGCTGGTGCAGGCCGTCTGCACCGAGCCGGAATTGCGTCAGGCAGCGATCCGCGCGGGATATCGCAATCTGCTGACCCGGTTCACCCCGGCGATCGTGGCCGACCGGTTCATGGATGCGGTGGTGCCGTTGCTGGGGCCCCGGTCGTGAAAGTCGCGATCGCCACGGTCCAGGTGCCGTTCATCACCGGCGGCGCCGAGGTCCTGGCAGCCTCCCTTGTCCAGGAATTGCGGGCGCGCCGGGTCGAGGCCGAGATCGTCACCATTCCGTTCAAATGGTACCCGCCGGCTCGCTTGCTCGACATGATGCTGATGGCCCGGCTGGTCGATCTCTCTTCCGTCAACGGCCAGAAGATCGATCGTGTCATCACGCTCAAATTTCCGGCCTACTATGTCGACCACGCGACCAGGGTCGGCTGGCTGCTGCATCAGCATCGCCAGGCCTATGATCTGTTCGATACCCAGTTCGGCGATCTGCAGCACGATGCCGAGGGGGCCGCCGTCGCCGAAGAAATCCGCCGTTGGGATGCCCGCCACCTGCCCGAGCACCGGGCGCTCTATACAATTTCGAAAAACGTCACCGACCGGCTCCGCCGTTACAGCGAGATCGAGTCGGAAGTGCTCTATCACCCGCCGGCCGGGGCCGAGCGCTATCGCTCGGCCCCGGCCGAGAAATTCATTCTGGCTCCCGGACGGTTCGACAAGATCAAGCGGCAGCATCTCATCATCGAGGCGTTCGCCCAGCTGCCGGAAACCGTGAAACTGGTCCTGATCGGTTCGGCGACCGGCGAGTACGGGGCGGCGGCCCAGGCCGCGGCCGAGCGGCTCGGACGTGGTCGCGCCATCGTCAAGGGTGTCGTCTCCGAGGCCGAGAAGCTCGATCTCTATGCGCGCTGCCTGGGTGTCTATAACGGCGTCTATGACGAGGATTACGGCTATGTGACGCTAGAGGCCTTCCTGGCCGGCAAGCCGGTGATCACCCATCCCGATTCGGGCGGCCCGCTGGAGTTCGTCCGGCACGGGGAGAACGGCCTGGTCGCGGACGCGACACCGGCGGCGACCGCCGAGGCGGTCCGGATCCTGGCCGAGTCCCCGGCGCGCGCGCGCGCACTGGGCGCCGAGGGGAGGGCTTCGATCGACCGGCTGGGGATCGGCTGGGACAAGGTCGTCGAAAGGCTGCTCGCGTGAGGCTCGCCTATTTCTCGCCCCTGGCGCCGAAGCGGACCGGCATCGCCACATACTCGGCCCATCTCGGCCGGGCGCTGGCCGACCTGGCCGATCTCGACTTCTTCGATCCGCCGCCTTCCCTCTCGCCCCTGCCGGGCCGGCCCGTGCTCGACTATATCGCCCGGCCGGAGCTGCTGCTCGGGCTCGAGCGCTATGACGGCGTGCTCTACCATCTCGGCAACAACCCGCATTACCATCTGGATATCTACCGCGCTCTGCTCCAGGCGCCGGGCGTGGTCGTGTTGCACGATACCGTCCTCTATTATCTCATTGCCGGCCTCAGCCGCGGCGGGATGCTCCGTGAATTCGGCTATAATTACGGTGCGGCGCGGCTCGATGAATTCTTTGCGATCGAGCGCGACAGCCCCGACGGCAATGTGCTGCGCTATCGCCAGCCCGAGCGCTATCCGTTCCTGGCCCGGATCCTGGCGACGGCGACTGCCGTCATCGTCCACAGCGAGACCAGCGCGCAATTGGTCCGGGCGGCCGGGGCGCCGCGCGGCGTTCATGTCGTCCCGCTGCTGGCTTACCCGTCGCTGCCGGTCGAGCCGGGGGAGCGGGCGCGGATCCGGGCCGAGTTCGGGATCGCCGACGACACGCTCCTGCTCGGCTGCTTCGGCTTCATCGGTGCGACCAAACGGATGGGCGCGCTGCTGGCAGGGCTGGCCCGGCTGCGATCGACCCGCAAATGCGCGCTGCTCGTCGTCGGCGAGGGCGAGTCGTTGGCGCGCGACATCGCCGCCCACGGTGTCGGGGATTGCGTGATCCATCCGGGCTTCGTCGACGACGAGCGGTTCGATCTGCTGCTGCGCAACATCGATGTCCTCGTCAATCTGCGCTATCCGAGCATGGGCGAGACTTCGGCGACGCTGATCCAGGCGATGGCCCGGGCGATCCCCGCCGTCGTATCGGATCATGCCTGGTTCGCCGAACTGCCGGACGAGGTAGTGTGGAAGATCGGAGCAGGCAGGACGGAGGTCGATGAACTGGTTGCCGCACTCGACACGCTGGCGGGCGACTCCGCGCGCTGCACTGCGATCGCGGCCGCGGCCCGCCGTTACGTCCAGGCGCGGTGCGCGCCGGCGGTTGTGGCAACGCAGTACATCAATATCCTCGCGGCCCTTCGGCGCCTGCGGGCGCCTCGACTGGCACTCGATCGGCGGACACGCCCCGTGATTTGCTAGGCACCTGGTCCGGGCGGTCGGGGCTCATTGCGGATCCGACGCGGCGGCGCGCTGGATCAGCAGCGCCCCGCTCACCAGATCGTGCCGGTTCGGCGTTTTGCCCAGATCGGCGCCGAGGGCAGTAACGACATCCTCGAGGCTCGCCGTACGGAGCGCGCTCAACGCCTCCAGTTCCTTGGGCGAAACGATCACGACGATGAGATCCCAGCCGGCGCCCTTGACCGTGTCGTGCGTCGACAGATCGACGAAGGAGCGGCTCGGGCGATGGTCGACGATCGCGGTCCCGGTGCCGTCCAGCACGATCTTGTAGAGATGGAATTCGCCGGTCAGCGGCACCACGGCATTGATGTCGAGCTTTTCGCCGACCTTGAAGAGCGCCGGGCTTCGGCTGGCGGAGATGGTAGGGCGATTGGGGCCGGTCGTGGCGTTGAGCTTGCCGTATTGGCCCAGCAACTGCAGTGTCTGGCAGGCCGGGCTCGAGGCGACCAGGCGATCCTCCAGCGTGTAGCCGAGCGGGTCGAGCGTGGCTTTGGCCCGGTCGACATAGGCGGGCGACCCGACCAGGCCGCTGATCTGGATCCGGTCGCCGACGGGTTGGGACAGTTCGGGCTGCGTGCAGGCGCCCGGCAGTCCGGCGATCGATTGCTGGACGACCGCGAAAGCCGCCTTCGGCCGCGGCGGATTCGGCGGGACGTTCAGCGCGGTCGTGGTCGACCCGGATGAGTTCGGCGAGGCAGACGCCGCACTGCCGGAGCCGGAGGAGGCGTTGTGCCCGCCCGCCGGGTCCGAGGGGCGGATCACGACCGACTCTGCTGCCCGGTTGTCGAAGGGATGGGCCAGCCACACCCAGGCCCCGGCCGAAGCGAGGGCGATCACCGCCGCGGCTCCGAGGCCGATCCAGAGCCCGCTCCCCCCGCCCGGCCGACGCAATCCCGCCGTCCCGGCCGAGAGCGATGCCACCAGATCGGCCGCGGTCGGGCGCCGGGCGGGATCCGGGTCGAGCATCCGCGCCAGCAGCGGACGCAATTCGGCGGGGACCGTAGCGAGGTCGGGCACCTGCAGCCGGCTCTTGGCTCCCGACAACTCGTCTCTGCCCATCGGCAGCGGGGTTCCGGCGGCGGCGGCCGCGATGACCAGCCCCAGCGAATAGATGTCCGACTTCTGATCGATCGGCGCCGTCTGGCTGAAATGCTCGGGTGAGGCATAGCGGAACTTTCCGACGAAGTTCGTTCGGTAAACCGTGAATTCGCCGCTGACCGCGACTTTGGCGATGCCGAAATCGATGAGCTTGGCTTGGGTGAGGTCGCCGTTCGGCAACAGGATATTGTCCGGTGAGATATCGCGGTGGACGACTCCTTGAGCATGAGCGTCCATCAGCCCGCGCGCCAAGCGCCGACACACCGCCTTGGCGGAGTCGGCGGAAACCGCGCCATGGGCCACGACATATTCGCCGAGGGTCGGGCCGTCGACATATTCCATCTGGATATAGAGCCGATCGGATGCCGGGTCGCGCCGGACCCCGTAATATCGAACCACCGCCGGATCGGTTAGACACCGCAGCGCCTTGTCTTCCTGCATGAACCTTTCAATGATGTCCGGGTCGTGTGACAGGTCGCTGCGGATGAGTTTGATTGCCGTCACCGACTCGTTGATGATGTTTACCGCCCTATAGACCTCTCCCATGCCGCCGACTTTGAACTTGTCTTGTGAAATTCGGTAATCGCCATGGAATATGCTGCCGGGGGTCAGGTATTTTTCTTGCCCTGTCGCGGCCGGAGCAACCGCGGTCGCCGTCGCGGCGATCATCGTGTTCGCCACCTTGGTCGCGTCGTCCGCGTTCGAGGGCGCGGCTGTCGCATGACCCACGGGTCCGCCAATCTGGGTCGGGAGTTCGGATGACGGTGTCTCGGGCGAGGTTGCAGTCACGATGTGGTCTCGAATCCCTGCGGAAGGCGCGACGGTGGAGTCCCCGGGGCATAAAATAGACGGCGATCCTCGTTCGACAATCGGTAATTCTGTCCGGCGGGCGGGACAAGTTCGCCATCCCCGCACCCGAAGGCGGCGTCCTGGGGCGCGACCGGCATCGAGCAAACCGACCCGGAGAGCCTCTCCCGCACTCATTCTACCCGAAACCGGGAGGAAGCCAGCACCTCTGGTTTGGGTCGAGCCTACCGGGGATCGCCGCAGCCGCGCCGTCGTCAGCCCATGATGTGCCCAAGCAGGCGGTTTATTCACCTGTGAATTGTATGAAGGCGGTCGAATCGAAAGTAAGCGACCAGGGATGATCTTGACAATCGTGCCATCGCACGAATAAGGTGTACGCGGCTGAGTGGCAACGACTCGCCGGTGGCAGCCGGCAGATCGGCGCCGCCGGTGTGCCGCGTCGAATCGCGAGAGTTCGACAACCTCGAAGCGATGAATCTCGAATCCGTGTCGAAGGGGGCGAGGCGCGAGTCTCACTGCCGACGCCGTTGGTCCCCGCGTATGCCGGAACGGTTCGAGGTCGATCGGGTCCTTGCTTCTCGAGATCTTCGCCGCGGCACCGGGAGCCCGGGCGCAGCAGTGCCGGCCGGGCTCGCGCGGCGGCGGTTTTGCGCTCGCGGGGGTTTTGCGCTCGCGGGAACGAATCTCGCCGGGCTCGAGTTGACTGCCCAGAGCGGCATGAGGCCGGCCGACGCCGCCAGCATCGAGCTGCACCGAAGCCGGCGCGCGAAGTTCAACCGATGCGAAATCCAGGGGCGGATCGAATGAAAAATCAGCGCAAGGTTGGAACAAGGGATCTGGGTCTGGCAACGCTCGGGTGCGCCATGCTGGTGTTGGCGGGGTGTCAGGCGCCGCCGACGGCGGCCGACTTCCAGCCTTTGGTCGGCGGGACCTTCGAGAATGTCGGGGGCATAATCGAAGAGCCGGGGGTCCTCCACATCGTTGGTGGGGAACAATTCACGACGCCGTTCTCGGTCGATTGCCGGACTCTCAGCGCCACGTCCGACGGATGGCCGGCGGCCCTGGCGGCTGGCGCGCATCGGGTCGTGATCACCCTTCCGGGCGAGCCGCGCTATTACGGCGGCGTCCTCGCCTTGTGCCGGGTCCACAAATCGGCCTATGGGCCCGACTCGCGCGCCTACTCGCTGGGGATTCCCGAGAGCGCGATCGGGGAGGCCCAGAATGGTTTGGTGGCGAGCGTGGCGCGGCAAGTGATGGTGAATCGGGTCCAGCCGATCAATCTTGGTGCAGCTTTGGGTGGTATCGCGGTCCAGGGCCTCCTGGCACAGCAGGGGTTGGCGGCGCAGCCGGATGCGTCCTCGGTCGCGCAGCCGAGTGTGATCACCGAGGATTTCGTCTGGATGTTGTGGATCACCGACCGTCCCGAGGTTATGGGCGTGAGCTTTCAGCCGACCGTGCCGCCGCGGGTGGCGAAAGCACCCGTGCGTGCGCCGGAGCGCCAGGCACCGGCGCTGGTCAAGGCCGCGACCTACACCGTCCTCTCCGTCGTCAATCTGCGCGCCGGACCGAGTGTTTCGACGGCGGTGCTGTCGAAGCTCAGCCCCGGCGATGCCGTCGTCGCCACCGGCGACCAGAGCGGCGGGTTCTGGTCGGTGACCACCGTCGCCGGTCAATCCGGTTGGGTCTCGGCGAAGAGCCTCAAGGCCAACTAGGCGACAATGCGCTGGACAGCGGCGGCGGGCTCGGGGAAGAATCTATCTCGATATATGGGGCGTGTGAGAACAAGGTGATGGAACTGTCTCCCCTCTGGAAAGCGGCTATCGGCTTGGCTTTCCTTTTCGCCGGAGCCGGCGTCGCGGTCGCCGGGAACAACAAGTCGGCCCCGGCGCCCAAGGCGGCTGCGCCCAGAGCGGTCGCACCCAGACCGCCGGCGCCCAATGCGGCCGGCGTACGCGGGATGCCGTCGAACGGGTTCGGCGGCCCCGCCCGCGGCCCTGTGGCCGGTGCGCGCCCGCTGACCGGTCCGGCTTCGGCGGTGCCCAGACCAGGCGCCGCGCCGCGCCCGCTTCCCCGTGCGGCCCCGCCCGCTGTCAACCGTGCGCCGCCCCCGAGGATCGCCGGACCCGCGCCCGGCTCTGCACCGCATGCCCCGGCGCCCTCGGCGGCGCATGCCCCGGTGCCCTCGGCGGCGCATGCCCCGGTGCCCGCGGCGCCGCACGGTCCGGTCCCCGGCGGTCCGAGCGGCGATCGTTTCGCCGGTCCGGTCTCGCATCCGCCGACTCCGCTCCACGCCCCGGAGACCAGAGGCGGACCCGGTCGCGGGCCGGCCGTGTCTCCTGCCGTCCACGTCGCGGGCCCCGCGGCGGCGCATCTGCCGGCGGCTCGTGATCTGGCGGTTCACCGGGCGGAGTTTGCGCGGAATTTCGGTCCGGGCCACGATGTCGCGCGAGATCGCGAATTCGTCCATGCTCACGAGCATGATTTCCATACGCGCAACGTCCGCGATTTCGACGCGGCCGAGATGGACCGATGGCACTCCGGCGTCTGGCACCAGGATTGGCATTACGGCCGCTGGGGCTGGTGGTATGACACCGGCGACGTCTGGTATCCCTATGACGCGCCGATCTATCCCTATCCGCTGGTCGTGTCCGAGATCGTCGTACCGGATGCAGTCGTGGTCGACGTGCCGGCGGGCGTGACGCCGCTCGTCGTCGGGCCGGCGGCGGTGCCCGTGGCGGCGCCGGTGACGGTCTCGATCACCTCGCCGGAGGGGGCGGAGATGGTCATCAGACCGCTGCCCGCCGCGCCGGTCGTGAACTACCAGTGCAGCGATCCGCTGGTCGCGACATATCCGGTCATCCGGCTCTGTCCAATCACCTGGGTCCCGGTCGCGCGGTAACGGCGAGGAACAAATAGGCCAGCAAACGCAATAATTTCCCGGATTGGAGCTATGCGCATTCATCCAGCTGTTCTGGTGGCGGTGATCGTGGTGGTGCTGGCAGGGGGTGGCGCTGCCGGGGCGTATTTCTTCCTGTCCGGCGGCTTGGCGCCGCAGGCCAGGATCGTCGAGTTCATCGGCCAGCCCAAGCGCGTGCTGGCCGACGGCGATGCGCTGGCGGCACCGCAGGACGGCGCCGCCCTGGTCGCCCGGTTACAGAAGGGCGTGCAGGTCGATGTCGCCGGCATCATCGAGGGCGGCAAATGGGCGCAGATCACGCTCCCGGACAAGCGGGTCGCCTATTTCTCCGCTGCCGGCCTGATCGCCGGGGAGGCCGCGAGCGAGGCGCCGAAGGATACGGCGCCCCAGGCTGCCTCGCAGGTCGCCCCCCCGATTTCTTCTCGAGTCGAGCCTTCAGCCGCCTCTGAGGATACGCCGAACAGCACACCGGCGGCGAACGTGGCCGTGACGCTCGATATCGATCAGGCGGCCACCGTCGAATTCGATCCAACGGCCGATGTCTATACGCCGCCGAAGCCGGTTCCCGTCTATATCGAGCCGAATGTCCGCGCTCCGCAGAAATACCAGGTCGACGCGGGCACCAGCGTGCCGGCGATCCAGCGCTCGAAGGACGGCGTCTGGGTGATGGCCTCGACCGAGGACGGCGATCCGGCCTATCTCCTGGCGAGCGATCTCGGCCAGCCGCACCAGGGCAAGGCCGTGCTGGCTCCTCCCGCCGATGGCGGAACCGGAGCGGGCAGCCTGCCCGACGCGGTCGACGGCCCGGCGACCGTCGTCACCACCTCGAGCCTGCAAGTGGCCGGTCAGCCCGTCACCTTGGCCAACATCACCGGCGAGAGCGGCCCCTTTGCTCAGCAACTCCAATCGATCATCGACGGTCAGGGCGGCGAGGTCCATTGCGCCCGCCAGGATCAGGCCTATCTCTGTACCCTGCCGTCGGGAATCGATATTGCGCTCTCGGCCTTGTACAATGGCGGCGCGCGGCCGACAGCCGACGCGCCCCAACCCTACCAGAACCAGGCCAAGGCGGCGCAGGCAGCCGGACGGGGCGTGTGGCAGCGCTGATTTCGCTCGTCCACGCGACCCGCGGCTCAATCCATCGTCACCACCAGCTTGCCCAAGGCGGCGCGATCGGCGAGGCGGGTGATCGCCTCGCCGCCGCGGGCGAGCGGAAAGCGCTCGGAAATCTGCGGCTTGATCGCGCCCTCGGCATAGAGCGCCAGCAGTTCGGCGGTATTGGCGCGATTGGCCGCGGGATCGCGCTGGGCGAAGGCGCCCCAGAAGACGCCGACGATCTGACAGGATTTCAGCAATGGCAGGTTGAGCGGGATCCTGGGAATGCCGGCCGGGAAACCCACCACCAGGAAACGCCCTTCCCAGGCGATCGCCCGCAGCGCGGCTTCGGCATAATCGCCGCCGACCGCGTCATAGACGACATTGGCGCCGTTCGGGCCGCAGGCCTGCTTGAAGAGTTCGGCCAGCGCCTTGGATCCTTCCTTGTCGAAAGGCCCGCGCGGATAGACGACGCCGTCATCCGCACCATGTGCCTTGGCGAAGTCGAGCTTTGTCGCCGACGACACGGCTGCGATCACTCGGGCGCCGGCCGCCTTGCCGAGTTCGATCGCGGCGAGCCCGACGCCGCCGGCCGCCCCCAGGATGAGCAGAGTCTCGCCCGGTTTGATCGCTGCGCGATCCTTGAGCGCGTGATGGGAGGTACCGTAAGTCATGATGAAGGAAGCGGCCTCGTCGAACGGCATCGCCTCCGGCATGGGAATGCAGCGCCCGGCGGCGACAGCGAGCTCTTCCGACATGCCGCCGGCACCGGTCGACGCGAAGACCCGATCGCCGACGGCCAGCTGGGTGACCCCGGCGCCGAGTGCGGTCACGATCCCGGCGACCTCGCTGCCGGGCGCGAACGGGCGGGGCGGCTTGAACTGATAGAGATCCCGGATGATCAGGACATCCGGGAAATTGACGCCGCAGGCCTTGACCTGGAGTACGACTTCGCCCGGCCCGGGGTTCGGTGCCGGCCGTTCCTCCAGCACCAGCGTTTCCGGTCCGCCGGGGCTTTTGCTCAACAGAGCCTTCATCGGTTCGATTCCTTCGATCGTCTTCGGCAGCGTCGCCGGGGTGAAGCATCGTGTCGGCGCGCCACGCCGTCAAGAAACCGTGCGGGCGCGCGTCGCGCGCGCTTGATTTCCCCTCTGGGCAGCCTAGCTTATCGATGCTGCGGGCGGGCTCGATCCGGGCCGGGCGGGACCGATCTCTCTTCGACCCGGGATACCTGGCGCAGGGACGAGCGTTAAGGTGAAGGTAGCGGTCGGGCATTAGCGTGCTCGATTACCGCGAAGGGTGCCGGGGCGAATTTGCGCCGCTGGCAGCCGCTTCCGTCGTGCCGAGCGGATCATCGCGGCGAACGCGATGGGAAGTGTGGGGATAAAATGCGACGGTTGGAACTTTGGATGTTGGCCGCGGCGCTGCTGCTGCCCGGTTCGAGCTCGGCCGAGGGCTGTACCGATCCGCTCGCAGCCGCACCCTTGCTCGCCGCCGAGGCGCTCGATCTCGACGCCTTGCGCGGCTTCTACGGCGCCGCAGATCCCTGCCTGTGGACCGATGGCGCCGCTGCGGCGTTGCGAGCGGCGCTGACCCGGCTGCCCGAAGACGGTCTCGATCCCGAACAATTTCATCTTTCGGCGCTGATCCGGCGCGCGGCCCCCACTGATCCGTCGGTGGCGGCCGAACGGGATCTGCTCCTGACCGACGCGGCGCTGGCCTATGGGCGGACCATGGCGGCCGGGCGAATCGAGACCTCGGCGCTCAGCGACCAGATCGATTTTCCCCATCCGGCCTTCGATCCCGCCGAGTCGCTGCGCGCGGCGCTGGGTGAGGGCGACGTCGCGGGCTGGCTCACCCGAATGTCGCCGACCGACCCGCAATATGCCGCCCTGAAACAAGTGTTGGCTCGATATCGCGGATTGAGCGAATGGCCGGCGATCCCGATGCCGGGCGGCAAGGCGATCGAGTCCGGCCAGCACAGCCCGGTCGTCGCCCAACTGCGCCAGCGCCTGCTGGCAGAAGGTGATCTGACCGTAGCCGCCGGCGACGATGCGCTCGCCGGCCCGGTGCTCGACGCGCTGAAGCATTTCCAGCGCCGCCACGGCCTCACCCCCGACGGCAGGCTGGGCAAGCAGAGTTTCGTGGTGCTGAACGTGCCGCTCGCCGACCGAATCGGCCAGATCGTCGCCAACCTCGAGCGCCGGCGCGAGGTCGCTCGTCTGCTGCCGCCGACTCGGATCGAGGTCAATGTCGCGGACGCGACCGTGACCGTCTTCCGCGACGGCCAGGCCGTGTCGGGGATGCGTGCCGTGGTCGGCGATGCCGAGCATCAGACCCCGATGCTGATCAGCAGCATCCGCGATGTCGAGATCAATCCGCCCTGGGTCGTGCCGGCCTCGATCATCCGCAAGGAGATCATGCCCCATATCCACCGGGATCCGGGATATTTGGCCCGCCACCAGATGAAGTGGGAAGACGGGCAGCTGGTGCAGGCGTCGGGTCCGGGGAATTCGCTCGGGCGGCTCAAATTCGAATTCGCCAATCCGTTCTCGGTCTATCTGCACGATACGCCGATGCACAGCCTGTTCGCCCTGGATGCGCGGGCTCTCAGCCACGGCTGCGTGCGGCTGGAGCACCCGCTCGACTTGGCGCAGGCGCTGCTGGCTCAGGCCACGCCGGAGCCGATCGAGCACGCGATCGCCAGCGGCGAGACGAGTCGCATGCGCCTGCCCTCCGCTATGCCGGTCGCGGTGCTCTATTGGTCCGCCTATGTCGAAGCCGACGGCACCGTCGACTTCCGCGATGACATCTATCACCGTGACGCAAGGCTGCTAGCGGCCCTGCACATGCCCCGGCGTGTCGCCTCGGCGGAACATTGCATCGGAGTCTGCCGAAATACGTGACATTTTCGCCGCATTGCACCATGAATGTCTGTGGGGGACATCATGGCAGGGGCGAAATGACCGAGATTTCGAGACGGAAGCTCATTGGTTTCGGGGCAAGTGTTTTGTCGATGGCGATGGCGCCGCCGGGTTTTGCGGCGGCGCTGCCCAAGCGGCGCGACTTGAAACTGCACAACATCCACACAGGCGAATCGTTTTCGGAAACTTATTGGGCGAACGGGCACTACATCCCGGGCGCCATGGCCGAAATTCGCCATATTCTGCGCGATCATCGTACCAATGCGCAGCATGCGATCGATCCGGCGCTCTTGGATCTGCTCGTGGCTCTGCGCACCCGGATGCAGTCGCAGGAGCAGTTCGAGGTCATCTCCGGCTATCGCTCGCCGGCGACCAACGACATGCTGTGCGAGACGACCAGCGGGGTCGCCCGGCACAGCATGCATCCGCACGGCAAGGCGATCGATATCCGCCTGCCCGGTCGCGATCTCCGACGGCTGCGCGATGCGGCCTTGAAGATGAAGCGGGGCGGGGTGGGGTATTACGCCGACTCGGACTTTGTCCATGTCGATACCGGCCCGGTCCGGCACTGGTAGCTCGACCTGAACCCGCCCGCACGCGCTCTCCGGGGTTGGCGGGCGCGTGCGGGCCCAGGGTTCAAGCGTCCAGCTCGGCCGACCAATAGAGCCAGCTGCCGAAATCCTCCCGGTACGGGCTCGGCAGGAATTCGAGCCCGGCCCGCATCAGTTCGGCCGCACTCGGCCGCTTCGGCTCCTTGAGCGGACGGAGTCGGCCGTCTTGCGGGATGACGCCGCGCCGGCCGCTGTAATTGGCCGGGCTGTTGGCCTTGAGGCCGTTGCAGGCGAGGCAGGCAGTGAGGATGTTCGTCCAGACGGTCTTGCCGCCGCGGCTGCGCGGCACGACGTGATCGAAGGTCAGGTCCCGGCTCTCGAATTGCCGCCCGCAATATTGGCAGCGATAGCGGTCGTGCAGCAGGATCGAGCGCCGGCAGAATTTCGGCTCGCCCGAAACCGGTGCATACTGGCGCAGGGCGACGACCTTGGGGACGGCGACCCTGGTCGAAGGCGAGTTGAAGAACTCGTCGGCCCAAGTCTCGACCACGGCGACGCGCGCGCGAAACAGCGCGTGCACGGCGTCGCGCGCCGGAATCATCGACAGCGGCCAGGTCGAGAGCGGCCGGTAATCGGCATTGAGGACGAGGGTTTGGAGCGATCTTCGCCGGCCGACATCGGCCGCGAGCGGAACAGCGGACATCGGTCTCTCTCCCGGATGATGCCCGTTGCCGTGAATCGAACGCCGATCCCGCGGCCTGGGCGCGGCTTGGTAGGGGCACGCGGAATCGGACCGCGGTCTACCGGTTAAAGGCCGGCTGCTCTGCCATTGAGCTATGCCCCCTGGTGCCCGATCCCGGTAACGCTCCGGGCGAATCCGGGTTTGAGCCGGACGTGTCTGCTGTTGCACCAATCGGGCGACTGGCGCTCCCGGCGGGACTCGAACCCGCATCCTGCCGGTTCGGAACCGGCTGCTCTTCCAGTCGAGCTTCGGAAGCATGATGGAGACCCGAGGCGGGATCGAACCGCCGGCAGCCGCTTTAGAAGAGCAGCCCCCGAGCCATCGGCCGGGCCGTGAGCGTGGAACCCCCGGGGAGAATCGAACTCGCCGCGTCCGGCGTTCGTAGCGCCGGCGCCGAAAGCCATCGGGGTGCCGCATGCGGGGATCGAACCCAGCCTCACCGATTTGAAGGACCGGCCGTCTCACCAGAAACGTAATGCGGCATGTGGTAGGCGCGGATCGGAATCGAACCATCGTCTCCTGTTTGTAAGACAGGGGTCCTGCCATTGAACGACGCGCCCATGGTCGGGATGCACGGAATCGAACCGCGTCGGTCTCGCTCCCAAAGCGAGCGCCTCACCATTCGGCATCACCCCGGTGTTGGAGCCCACGGGCGGAGTCGAGCCGCCGCACTCCGGTTCAGGAAACCGGGCGCCGTGACCCTCGGCGCGGGCGAATTGGTCTATCCAGGACGATTTGAACGTCCGATCTCGTGCGCCCGAGGCACGCGCTTTGGCCTGGCTAAGCTATGGATAGAGGGAACTGGCGCCCATGAGCGGGATTGAACCGCCCTCACCCGATCGACAGTCGGGTCGCCTCACCAGATGCGTACATATGGCCCGCGCCTCAGGGGGATGTCTTCGCATTGGCCCCGAGAAAAGCCGCATAGCCGTTTTCATCGATATTGCCGGAAGCCAGCGCCAGGACCGCCTTCGCGGCATCCTCTTCGCTGGCCGTAAAGCTGTAGCCATTGAGTTCCAGGAACAGAATCCCGATCACGAACCCGGTTCGCTTGTTGCCGTCGACGAAGGGATGGTTGTGGACGATGCCGGCCGTGTAGATCGCCGCGAGCTGGACGATATCAGCGACCGGGGCATAGGCGAAATGCTGCCGTGGTCGAGCGAGTGCGGACTTGAGCAACCCGTCGTCGCGCACGCCGATGGCGCCGCCATGCAGGGTTAGAAGCCGATCATGCAGTATCAATGCGTCCCGCTCGTCGATCCAGAGCGGTTGGTTCATTGCGCCAGGACATGGAGGGTATTGCCGTAGCGACGGATGATGTCTTCCGCTTTCGCCATTTTCGCTTCGAACAACGGATCGAAGGGAGTCAGCCGGTACCCGCCTTCCGGGGTTTCCGTCAGATAGAGCGGTGCACCGTCCCTGGTGTTGAGACGGGAAATGACCTCCTTCGGCAAGACGACGCCAAGAGAGTTGCCGAACTTGCGGATCTTGAGTTCGACCATGGCAGCCCCTCGAATGTTACTCCGAATGTAATAACATGAGACCGGAATGGCAAGGTCCGGAATCCATCCCCGATCTGGTACCCGATCACGGTTTCGATCCGCGTTCGCCCGGTTATCGACCGGGTGCTCTAGCCAGTGAGCTAATCGGGCCTGGTGGGTTGGTGTGGTTTCGATCCACGCCGCCGAAGAGACCGGTTTTACAGACCGGCTGCCGGACCCACCTGTCGGGCGACATGGAAAACTGACCCGGTGGCGACATGAAGAATTGACCCCCCCTTTGATCGAAGGAGGGATGACCGCGATGCCGATTGAGCAAAGCTCTCCGCAGGCGATTGGCCTGCGGGAGGATACGATGTTGACGCCTGAGGACGTGTCGGCGATGGCCCGGCTGCACGAGCTGGGCTGGGGGACGCGGCGGATTGCGGTCGAGCTCGGCTGCAGCCGGAATACCGTGAAGCGCTACCTCGAGGCGGATGGCTGGGTCGGCTTCCGCAGACCGCGTCGCAAGCGACGGCTGGACGGTTTGGAGGCCTGGCTCGCCGACCGTTTCCATCGGCACCGCGGCAACTGCGACGTGGTGCGCCAGGATTTGGCGCGAGCAAGGCATCATGGTGTCGTTGCGCCCGATCGAGCGCGCCATGGCGCCGCTGCGCCAGGCTTTGCGGGCCGAGGTGCTGGCCTGTGTGCGGTTCGAGACGCCACCTGGGCGGCAACGGTGGTGGCCTGCCGGTCTCCACCCGAGCCGGCCCGGCCGGAGAGGACGGGGACTCGGTAGAAGCCCAATGCGCCATGATGGTTCCGGGCCCAGGTGTCGAACCTGGATCTTTCTGCGTTCAAAGCGCAGCGGCCGCGCCGGCAGCTCGCCCGGAGCGAATTGGCTGCCCCCGAAGGTTTCGAACCTTCTTCTTTCCAGGTTCAGAGCCTGGCGGCCGGACCAACCAGCTGAGGGGCAATGAATTGGTGCCGACGGGATGGGATCGAACCTCCGTCTGCAAGTGATGGGCATGCTGTCCTGCCGCGGGAGGATGTCGGCATCTTGGGGTGATCGGTGGAACTCGCATCCACTTAGGACGCCGTCACAGGGCGCCGCGTCGTCTCCTTCCGCCTCGACCACACTTGGACGACCGCCCCGGAATTGAACCGGGCTCGACGGAGTTTGCAACTCCGGGCCGCGCCGATCGGCCTGCGGTCGAATTGGCACCGGGGGAGGGAGTTGAACCCTCGTCCGCAGTTTTGGAGACTGCGTCGACGCCCGCGTCACCCCGATAGTGATTGGCTGGCATCCCGGGACTCGAACCCGGAACATCCGGTTTAACAGACCGGCCCGAATACCTGTTTCGGTTGATGCCATCAATACCGCCTCGCCCAGAAGCGAGACGAGCGATTTGGTGCCGGGCCTCCGGATCGAACGGAGACCTCGCCGGTTTCAGCGGCGCGCCCAGACCGTCTGGGCCAGCCCGGCATTGGTTGCGGAGGCGAGAGTCGAACTCGCCCAGTCGAGCTTATGAGGCTCGATCGAACCCGGTTCTCCCCGCAGTGAATCTGGTAGTCGCCGTCGGTTACGATCCGACCCGGCCCAGGCGGTCCGCCCGGTCTCGCGGGTTTATAAGACCCGCCCGCTCACCAGAGCTGACGACATCGGAGCGGCTATCGGTAATCGAAACCGATCCTTCTCGGTGGCGCCGAGATGCTCGACCGTCGAGCTGTAGCCGCAGGAATAGATTAATCTATAGTGGTGGAGGTACGGAGAATCGAACTCGCGATCTACTGGTTGCAGGCCAATCGTCCTACCATTGAACGATACCCCCACGATGTTTGCCGGCCGGATTTTTCCACCCACGATAGGGCTTCCATCCTCGACCCCGCCCGTTCGGTTTTTTCAGTTGGTCCCGCGGCCACGTTCCGCATTCCAACGGCAGCAAAAAACCCCTCCGAGGTCTCTAGCCTGGGAGGGGTTCGGTTGCCTTTCAGCACCTTGGCGCGCGAGGGTCAATCCTCGCCTGGCCGAACCCCTGGTGAAATGGTCTGATGTTGACCGGTCCTTCCCAATTCCCAACCGAACTCCAGACTCGCCGGACAGACGAGTTCCCACGGCCGCGCGAGCCCGGCGGCTGGTATCGAGGAGGAGAGGCGGGTGGTGTGTGTCATGGTTCGACTTATGTATCTGAGGTCGGATATGATCGTCAATCGGAAAAAATAGCTGAGTCGGAAATAATTTTCCGCCGCCGGCGGGACCGAGGCGAGGGCTGTCGCCCTCGCCTCGGTGCTACGCCGCTTCCGGCGGCTTCAGCCGGACGAGCTTGGTCAGGAGCGCGTCGAAGCCTTGGCCGTCGCCGGCATGGAGGTCGATACGCCCGACCTTCTCGACCAGGCGCTCGATGCTTTCGAGCTCCTTCAAGCGGAGCAGGAGCGGGTTGTCCTCCAGGAGCTTGGCCGTGTTTAGGAGCGAGCGCGTCGCCGCGGTCTCTTCCTGGCGGCGGATGAGATTGGCCTTGGCCATCCGCTCCGCCTCCACCACCTTGTTCACCAGCTCGCGGATCTCGCCGGGCAAGATCACATCCTTGACGCCGAGTTCGCCGACTTCGACGCCGGTGCCGTCGAGCCGGGCGCCGACATAGGCGCGCAACTCGGCATCGAGACTGTTGCGGGCCGAGAGCACTTCGTCCAGGGTCCGGCCCGCCACGGCTTCGCGGATGGCGAACTGGACGAGCCGGTAGAGCCAGGCATCGACGTCGGCCACCGCCACGGCTGCCCGTTCCGGATCGGCGATCCGGCGGAAGGCGGTGAGCGTCACCCGCAGGGCGATGCGGTCCTTGGTCAGCATCTCCTGCGCCGTGATCTCGAGCGCCTGCGGCCGCAGATCGAGGCGTTTCACCTCGATCTTGCGGCCCACGGTCCAATAGGCGTGCCGGCCGGGCGGCAGGCGCGCGACCAGCCGGCCTTCGACATGGAGCAGGCCGGCTTCGTGGTTCTCGACCACCGTCTCGGCCAGATAGGTGTTGCCGGTGCGGTTGACGAGCGTCAGATGGCGCGGCGACACCGTCGGATCGCTGCCGATTTCGATCCGTTCAGCGCCGACCGAGGTCGCGACCTTCCAGAACACGCGGATCTGCCAGGGGCCGACCAGATGCTTCGGCCGGCCGTCGAGGCTGACGATGGCCAGTTCGTCGGCGCCGGTCTCGATCGGCTCGAACAGGCGGGCGGCCAGATCCGGCCGCTCGGCCTTGATGACGGCATAGCGGTCGGCCGGAAACTCGGTGCGGATGACGGAGAAGGTTTCGGCCGTCAGCTGGCGGCGCGGATCGAAGAAGCGGTGCCGGCCCGGGCCGAGCGCGCTCTGGACGCGGCCGTTGCAGAGCAGAAGAGCCCGCTCGCCGTCCTTGACGGTCACGTCGAGGGTCAGCCAGGAACGAGTCATGACAGGTCTCCATAGCAGAGTGAGAGATGAAACGAGGAAGCAGTTCCGGGCACCTTCTTCGCGCGAGACTCGGCGGGCCTCGGCTTCAGCCGGGCGGCGTGCCGGATCCGGGACCCGCCTCGACAGCCGGAGCGATCGAGGGCAGGGGGATCCGACACCCCGCATCGGCGGTATCTGCCGCGGTACAGAGCCGGTCTCGACGGTGTCTCATCCGCCGGCCCGACCTCGAGGCCGGGTCGGCGGAGGGCGACGGAAGCCGGTGCCCGGTCCCGTCAATGGTCATCAGCTTCCCGGGCTGAATCGGCTGGAGTGGGAGTCGAACCCACGACCCGATGCTTAAAAGGCATCTGCTCTATCCACTGAGCTATCCTCGCATGCGCTGCCGATCGGATTCGAACCGACATCCTCCGGGTTGCCCCGGCGCTCTACCCCTCGAGCTGCGACAGCCACCCTTCGTGCAGCGGAACACGAGATACGCAGAGCGCACCGCGCCGGCCGGGAACTCGGGAGCCCGGACCCTGGGCTGCCGAAGGGATTTCAATTTCCGTACCGGCGCTGGTTCGAAGCGCCGGGGAGGCGACCCGACGAGATCCGGATTCCCGAGAAGGAAGCCGTACCCCGCCTGGTTGCCGGTCAGGCGACGATCTCCGACACGATGCCGGCGCCCACGGTCTTGCCGCCCTCGCGGATGGCGAAGCGCAGGCCGGGTTCGAGCGCGATGGGCTGATGGAGGTCCACCGCGAACGTAACGTTATCGCCGGGCATCACCATCTCGATGCTTTCGGGCAGGGTGATCGCGCCCGTGACATCGGTCGTCTGGAAGAAGAACTGCGGACGATAGTTGGTGAAGAACGGCTTGTGTCGACCGCCCTCTGCCCCGGTGAGTACATAGGCCTCTGCCAGGAACCGGGCATGCGGCGTGACGCTGCCCGGGGCGGCGAGAACCTGGCCGCGCTGGACCTGGCCCTTGCCGATCCCGCGCAGAAGCACGCCGAGATTGTCGCCGGGCTCGCCGATCTCGACGAGCTTGTGGAACATCTCGATGTCGGTGACGGTCGTTTTCCGGGTTTCGCCGAGGCCGACGATCTCGACTTCGTCGCCCGCCCTGATCAGACCGCGATCGACGAGGCCGGTGACCACGGTCCCGCGGCCGGCGATGGAGTGGACGCCTTCGATCTGGAGGAGGAAGGGCTTGTCCGTATCCCGCACCGGCTGGGGAATCGCCTGGTCGATTGCCGCCATCAGCCGCAGAATTGCGCCCCGGCCGAGGTCGGGGTTCTTGTCCTGCAGCGCCATCGTGGCGGAGCCGCGAATGACCGGGACCTCGTCGCCGGCGAAACCGAAACCGGTGAGCAGGTCGCGAACTTCCATTTCGACGAGGTCGAGGAGCTCCGGGTCGTCGACCAGATCGACCTTGTTCATGAACACGACGAGAGCCGGGACCCCGACCTGACGCGCGAGCAGAATATGCTCGCGGGTTTGCGGCATCGGACCGTCGTTGGCCGAAACCACCAGGATGGCGCCGTCCATCTGGGCGGCACCGGTGACCATGTTCTTCACATAGTCGGCGTGGCCGGGGCAATCGACATGGGCATAATGGCGATGGGCGGTCTCATACTCGACATGCGTGGTCGAGATGGTGATCCCGCGCTCCCGCTCCTCGGGCGCATTGTCGATCTGATCGTAGGGCGTGTAGCGGGCGCCACCGGTTTCGGCGAGGATTTTGGTGATCGCGGCGGTGAGGGACGTCTTGCCGTGATCGACATGGCCGATCGTGCCGATATTGCAATGTGGCTTGGTCCGCTCAAATTTTTGCTTGGCCATGATGACTCTCCTCTCTCGCGACAGGGTTGTAGCGGCTGCTTCAACCGAGATCGGCGGCGCGGACGACGCAGACGAAATCGACCTCTACCGGCTCCTGCAGCTCTTCGGCGAGAGCGACCCGCTCGGCGTCGAGCGCCTCGCCTGCCGGACCGAAGAACCGAACGACATCGGCCCAGCTCTTGGCCCCCGCGGCCCAGTCTGCGGCTTCGTCGTCCGGAGCCAGCATGCCGGCGGCGCAAGCCCGCGTGGCGATTCGAGCCAGGAAGACGTCCATCTGCCGGGTTCGGGCCGCGAAATCCGAGGTGCAGGCAACGCGAACGATGGCAGAGGCCTTGCCTGGTGTGGCGCTGTCGCTGTGCGTATAGGCAAAGGTCCGGATGGCGGTCATGGGACGATCTCCTTTCGGCTCGAACTGGAGAGAGGAGGACAGTGATGCGCGGGCGATCGGCGATCGCAGTCGCGATTTCGGCCGCTCCGGCGAGCCGGAATGGGGAGCAGCCGGAACTGGTCTGGAGGTGTTGGAAACCCGTCCGTCCCGCTGTCGATCGAGCGTGGCATCCGGGTTGGAATTTGGGCCGGCGACCGGGAAACCGGCGCCGCTCGAAGGGAGTGGCCGCTCTCGGCGGCCGAGGGACATTTCGAAAAACCGGAACAACCCCCGGCAAGCCTCGGGCCGTCCGAATTGCATGTACAATTCAACCGGATCGCGCTACGAGGAGACAGCCTCGAAAGGCCGTGGATCCGTCGCCCGCGAGACACCTTTATTTCGTCGGTATGTCTATGACCCGATCGATGACTTTAGCCATTCTGACGATGATCGCCGTTTCCAGCGGCGGCTGTGCACCCGAGGTGGGGCAGGGGCAGGCGGGTGACAGTGACGGCGTGAGTGCGCTGCCTCAGGCTGGTCCACCCGGCGGGACGGCAATCCTCGTTTCGGCTCCGATCGTCGTCACGCCGCTCGCCGCGCCCATCCGCCTCGCCCCGGCTCCCGCGTCAGGCCGAACCGCGGAAGAGGAAGGAGTCGGCCCGATCGTTCCTGGACGGCACGGGACCTTCGGTGTCGGGATCGTCCCCCTCGACGCTGCAGGTTTGTCGGCTCAATCCTTGGTTCCCGGCCACGGTTTGATGGTCGCGATCGTGCTCCCCGGCTCGGCTGCAGCCAATGCCGGGATCGAAGTCGGCGATATTCTGGTCAGCCTCGACGGGGAGCCTCTGATCGGGCGAGGCGACATTCAGCGAGTCATCGCCAGCCGGCCGGACGGGGCCATCGTCGCCATCCATCTCATCCGCAAGGGTGCGGCCTTCGATCTCGCCGCCGAGCTCTAGATTCGAACCAGCCGAGCGCGATCCGGGCTTCGGGCCAGAGCCGTCCCGCACGATCGCCGGGTCATCGATATTCCTTGTAGCGCTGCCAGAGCCCGGCAGCGGCGAGGAGCAGGGCGAGGCCGAGGCCGCCGACCGTGATCACTTCCAACCCGTAGATGGTCGCGGTAACCGAGGTTACACGCTGTTCGAAGCCTGCATCGGCGACGGTGATGGCGGCGTCCAGAGCCTTGTCCATCCGGCTGAAGGCGAACAGCGCCTGGCCGGGCTTGTTGCCGGTCCGCAGTTCGAGCGCCCCGCGGTGATCGCCCTTCTCCTCCAGGATATGCAGCTGCCTGTTGATCATGAGAAAGTCGAGGTATGACAGAATCGCTTCGGCAATCGGCTTCTCCCCGACCCGGGAGGGGCCGGCCGAGGCGCTGCCGAGAAGACCGGCCGCAACCGGCGGCGGAGCTGCTGGATCGGTTGCCGCCAACCGGGTCTGCAGCTGGGCCAATCCTGCCGTATCGGTCGGATCAACGTCCAGGATCAGCCGGGCGCGCCTTTCGAAGTCCTGTTCGTACTCGATCCGGTTCGCTTCCTGATCCAGGAGCCACATGGCCTGGTCGGCGTTGATCGCGTAGGCGGCGGATTTGGCTTGGCGCAGAGTCACCAGCCGATCCAGCGCCTCGGTCTTGCCGGCCAGCATTTCGGCGCGTTCCTGCAGAATCGCCAAACCCACCGAGAGGACTGCTCCGACCAACACTGCGGTCGCGACCGCCAGCGGCACATTGATGAGGCGCCGCGTCCGCCGCTGGAGGAAGATCTGCGCTCCGATCAGCGTCACGATCAGCAGCGTGCCGATCCCGATATAGCTCACGCCCAACCGTTGCGATTGCTCCTCGGATTGAGCATAGGCCGCCTCCAACTGGCGCCAGTTGCCGCTTTCGAGAGCATCGGCCTGAACCATCACGTGGCCGCGCAGCAGGCGCGAGGCGAATTTCACCCGCTGGGCGGCGAGCCAAGGCTTGCTGCGTCCGGCATCGCGGGCCTCGCCGAGAGCGGCAAAGTAGAGGTGCAAATCATACTGCATCGACTCGATGCGCCAGGCGGCGTCGGTGTCGCCGAAACTGATGCCGCCGCTGGCCTGGACCATGGCCGCGATTTCGTTGCCGACATCGCCGGCGAAGTCGCGGGACGTTCCGGTCGAGACCGCGTCGCTCGAGAGGGAGTCGCTGGCGGCATCGACATCCATTGCGCTCAAGGCGGTGCGCATGCGTTCAGCCGCACTGATCGCGGGCTTGGTATGCAGTGCGATGGTCCGAATGGTGTCGCGCAACTGCGACAGGGCGACGCTCGAGGTGCCGAACGCGAACAGGCTCAGCAGGACGATCAGACCGAACAACTGCACGATGAACAGCGGCGTCGAAATCCTGCGCCCGACCGCGTCGAACCGCGAATCTGCCCAACCGCCGCGGCTCGGAGCGAGCGCCAGGGCTGGGCCCGTTGCGGCCGGCAATAGTCGGCCGAAGCCATCTATCCCGAAGCGCGCCGGCACCGCCGGCCGCTTCGGTTCAGCCCTGGTTCGCGAAAGCAGGGCCGACTCGCCGGCTCCGGTGCGCGGCATGGTGGTTTCGAACAGCCGGTCGATGAAATTCCGTCGGCGTCGTCGCGACAGGGTGCTCGAGGGCAACTGCCCGCCCGCGGGTGCCGGATCACGCGGACGCCGGACCGTGAGCCTCGTTCCGACGGACTCCGACTCGTCCGCCGCGCGGAAGACGGCGGGGCGCCGGATCGAATTGTCGGGATCGGTGTCCCGCTCGGCCATGAACGATTCTCCCGTCAGATCCAAGCCACCGCCCGGTGCAGCGGCGGCGGGTGCCGGCCCGACCATGCTGCGCCGCACTATCCGACCCTAGCCAGTTTTCGTTACAGAAACTACACGAAATGCAGAGATTATTTTTCTCGGAAACGAAGAATCCGCGCTAAAGCAGGAATATATCGGCAGCTACCGCCGTCTGTTGCGGTCTGCTAGATCACGAGAATTTGCATAAAATTCGACTTGTTTGCGATTCATCGGGCGAGATCCGCCATCTCTATCGCACATTGAAGTAAAGCCGGGCGTCGCCTGAGCGATGTCGACGCTCAGGCGCTGTCGATCGGGATCGGTACCTTCATGGGTGGGCCGGGAGAGGGTCGGTCTCTCCCGGGAGGCCGAGGGTTTGACCGCAAGACGCGGCTCCGGGCGTTCCTCGACTCTGCCCGGTTATGGCGACGCGCTATATCGACCGCGCCGCCGCCGGGCTTCTCTGCCCGGCCGGTCCATTTTTCAGCTGCTGGTGCAGCCTCCATCCGGATCCCCGCCCGTTCGGTTATTTAGGTGGACCTGCAGCCACGTTCCGCGTCCCACCGCGACAATATTACTGGGCAGCTTGTCGCCATTGCTGCCGATCGGACGATCCCGGCCAGGGAAATTACTTCCCACGGTCAAGTTTCTGCTTTGGACAACAAAAAACCCCTCCGGGCCTGGCCTGGAGGGGTTCGGTGCCGAACGGCGCCTGGGATCCGCGGCAATCATCCGTTCCGGATGACCCCCCGATCCAACCCCCCGAGCCTGGACTGGACAGTCCTACCGCTCTGGAATTTCTCTATGAATTCGGGAATCGCCAAGGGCACCGCGGGCGTGCGGCCGGGGCTGGGGGCGAGGTTCGAACCGGCGAACATGATGGCTGCCTGCATCCTGGAAACGGGTTTGATCGAGTCTGTGGGCTCGACAGGGGCCCGGTATGTAACCAATCCGAGGTCGGATGACAAGAAAAAAAGAGTCGGGAACAAATAATTTTTTGAATTCGCCGCCGCGGCCGGCGGCCCCTTCCCCTTCCCGGCCGGAAGCGCTCCACCCATGCGGTCTGGCGGCAGTTGCGTTGCCGCAGCCGCATGTCTCGCCGGCCGGGGTGGGCAAGAACGCTGGATTCCTCAGGCCCCGCGCGATCTGACAGGGGCTGGGGCCGCGATACGGAACCAGACCAACCACCGAGAATTGTGGAAAGGCGCTATTGACAGGATGTGACTGTGGATATCATTTGAAGCACAGGATGAGCTAGGCGTCGGCGCGGCTTGCCGCCGGAATTCGGCCGGGTTTTGGAATTCGAACCCGCCGGGGAGCGTTCGACCGGTGGCGGGAGATCATTGATGGACATGCCGGGATCATTGAGCGAGCGAGCGGCGACTCTGTCGCGCCGCTACCAGGAGGCTGACGCGACGGCTCTGCTGCGCGGCATGATCGAGACGGAGTTTGCCGGTCGCATCGCCGTCCTATCGAGTTTCGGAGCGGAATCGGCCTTGTTGCTGGCCGTGGTCGCCGAGATCGATCCCGCCATTCCAGTGATCTTCCTGGACACCGGCAAGATATTTCCCGAGACGCTTCAGTACATTTCTCAGGTCGAGGCACGGCTGGGGCTGACCAATATCCGTCGGATCGGCCCGGCGGCCGCGGCGTTGAGCGCTCGCGACCCGGAAGGCGAACTCTGGCAGTTCGATCCCGATGCCTGTTGCACCTTGCGCAAGGTCGAGCCGATGCTGGCGGCACTCCAGGGTGTCGAGGCGCTGATCTCGGGCCGCAAGCGCTATCATGGTGCGCTTCGCCATTTCATCCCGCGCATCGAGGTGGGCGAGGGAGTGATCAAGATCGACCCGATTGCCGACTGGTCGCGCGAGCGGGTCGCTGCGGAGTTCGCCTTACGTGCCTTGCCACGCCATCCGCTGGAAGCCGAGGGCTTCCCGTCGATCGGCTGCGTCCCGTGTACCGCTCCGGTGCGCGCAGGCGATGACATGCGCGCCGGTCGCTGGGCCGGACAGGCCAAGACCGAATGCGGCATCCATGCGCCGAGCCCCGGAATCGCGGCGGCCGCCTCATGACTGCGGTACGGGAGCTCCGGCCGGGCTCGCCGGCTATAGTCCGGGTCGACCCGTGTACCCGGCAATGACGATGCTCGGCGCGATCGAGCCGCTCTATACTCTCTCCGGCTTCGCCGTCGGTCTCCTGGTCGGCATGACCGGAGTCGGCGGGGGATCGTTGATGACACCGTTGCTGGTATTGCTCTTCGGCATTCATCCGGCGACGGCTGTCGGCACCGATCTGCTCTATGCGGCGATCACCAAGACCGGCGGCACGCTCGTCCACGGTGCCGGCGGCACGGTCGATTGGCGGATCGTCGGCCGGCTGATGCTGGGCAGCGTCCCGGCGGCGACTCTGACTCTGGCCGGCGCCGATCATTTCGGGCTTCTCGGTGAGCACGGCGCCTCCCTGCTGATTTCGACCGTGCTCGGCGCGGCGCTGATCCTGACCGCGATCGCACTCGTCTTCCGCACCAAGCTACTGGAAATCGCCGCCAGTCGCGTGCCGGATTTCTCGCCGCGCCGGGCGACGGCATTGACCGTGCTGACCGGTGCGGCGCTCGGCGTGCTGGTCTCGCTCTCCTCGGTCGGCGCCGGTGCGGTCGGCGTCACGGCGTTGATCTTTCTTTATCCTCGGATGCCGACGGCGCGAATCGTCGGTTCCGATCTGGCCCATGCCGTGCCGCTCACATTGGTCGCCGGGCTCGCGCATTGGCTGCTGGGCTCGGTCGACTGGGTCCTACTCGGCTCGCTACTGATCGGCTCGCTTCCGGGTATCACCCTCGGCAGCTTCGCCTCGGCGCGAGTGCCGGAGAAGGTCCTGCGGCCGGTACTGGCGGCGACGCTGCTGCTGGTCGGCGGCAAATTGGTGTTCTAGCCGAGCCGGTCTTCACGAAATCTCTTGCCGGACGGCAAGTCGTGAGAGAATCTGGCGATCGACCGGCGGATTTCACACGAATCCGACCACCGACACCGATCTGGACGCCCGCAATTCCGGTCTCGGGGAATTTCGGTAGGGCAGCCTTTTTGCGGCTCGTTGCCGCGGACCGCTGATCGCGGTCGGAGCTGGCCGGGCCGGGCGAGCCGGTCGGCTCGCCGCCGCTCTCCGGACGAGTGCGCTCGACGCGAGTTTCCTCGCGAAGCGGACGCGATTGGGCGATAACCGGGGCACCCTCGCCGGCGCGAGCGGGTTCGGTATGAGACCACGGTCGGCAGCGGCCGGAAGCGTTGCGAACCGGCAGCGAGATCCACGAAGGGGCCGCCAGAAAGTGATCGGTGACGAGCCAGAAATCAAGCGTGCAGCCAGCCGCCTGTCCGATCAGAGGTTGGGTATCGTCCTTCACCGCGATTACCAGATACTCCATATATCTCCGGACATCGTGACCGTACTGGGCTATCTGCGCCCGGACAAATCGGTCCTCGGTGCGCTCGACCTGCTCGATGAGCCCGCCCGCGCCGAAGTCGTTGCCGATGGGCAGCGTTGCCGGGCCGGTGAAAGCCTGCCGTTGCGCGCAGTCGCCCTCCGCCGGAGCATCGGTTCACCGTTGCCGACGCTGCTCGCCCAAGAGCAGGTGGAACTGGCCGACGGACCGGCGATACTCTGGTTGTTGGCGCTCGGGCTCGTACCGCCCGGGGCACCGGCGAGTGCCGACGAACTGAGGGAGGCGGAACGCGAATTGCCGCTCCTCCGGGCGACGCTCGAAGCCGTGCCCGTTGGTTTGGCGCTCGTTTCCGGAGAGATCGTCTCAGTGATGCACAACCGCCTCTACGAGGCCTATACGGGAATTCCGGCGGAACTGCTGGGCAAGTCCACCTGCATGGACGAACATTTGCGGTTCCAGATCCGGCGTGGAACCAGTGCTCAGCGCTTCCTCGACGAAGCGCAGTTCACACCCGAGCAGATCGAGGGGTGTCCACCGCTGGCGACGATTCTGCGCTGCCAGAAGGCACGCGGCAGCGACGGCGAGGTCACCGAAGAGGAGGTCGGCGCCCGACTCGCCTGGGTGAAGTTGTTCTATGGGCCGTCGCCCCGCCCCGATGGCGGGCACTGGTCGATCCCGGGCGAGTTCACCCGCGGCGACACCGGCCAGGTGATCGAGATGCGCAGCAGTCCGGTCCCCGGTATCGGCTGGGTCCAGGTCTTCACCGATGTCACGGCGCGGCGCCGGGCAGAGGAAGCTCTCCGCGCGGCGAACAAGAAGCTGGAAACCACGCTGAGCGAATTGCAGACGGCACAAGCCCAGTTGGTGCTGCAGGAGAAAATGGCGACGCTCGGGCAACTTACCGCCGGAATCGCCCACGAGATCAAAAACCCTTTGAATTTCATAAATAATTTCTCGAGCCTCACAGTCGATTTGATCGACGAGCTGGGCGAACAGATCGGATCCGACCGGAGCCCGGCAATCGAAGAGACACTGGCCATGATCGCCAAGAACCTGAAGATCATCGGTCAGCACGGGCAGCGCACCGATAGCATCGTGCGGACCATGTTGCTGCATTCCCGCAGCGGTGCCGCCGAGTGGGAGCGGACCGATCTGGCGGCGTTGCTGGAGGACGCCTGCAATCTCGCTCTCCATGGTGCTCGGGCGAATTTCCCGACGATCTCTCTCAGTCTGGCTCGTCACTTTCCCGATCGTCCGGTCATCGGTTGGATCGTGCCTCAAGACATTGTCCGGGTGGTCCTGAACCTGCTCTCGAACGCCTTCTACGCCACCGCGAAGCGGACGAAGTCAGGGGGCGAGGAGGGCTACCAACCCCGGGTGTCGATCACCCTCGAGGAAACGGGCGGCAAGATCGAGATCGCGGTCCTCGACAACGGTATCGGCATGGACGAGGCGGTCCGCTCGCGGCTGTTTACCCCGTTCTTCACGACCAAGGCGCCCGGGGAGGGGACAGGCTTGGGGCTGAGCCTCAGCTACGATGTGATCGTCCACGGTCATGGCGGCGATCTGACTGTCGACAGCCAGCCGATGAGCCACACCGAAATGCGGATCCGCCTGCCCCTTCGGGCCTGGTCGCCGGAAGAGGATTTGCAGAGTATGGCGGCAGCCGACTCGCGAGTCCGTCCGGGCTATCACTGACCACCCGGGCGAGCCGAAGGCCGCCGCCGGCCGGAGACGCGCCGCCAGGCTGAGCGCCTCGACAGCGGCGCTGTCGCACCTCCGGCTAGCCGGGCGATGTCTGCGAACGTGTAATCTGATCGCTTGCGGTCGTCAGACGAGCGAGCCTGTTCGCCCGGGTCCGGGCCGGACCGAGCGTCATCCGGCTTGAGATAGAGCCGCTATGACTGACCGCCATCCCCCGGGTTCTTATTTTCTGCGCTCGGCGGTGCCGCTGCGGCCCGGAGTGGAGGTGCCGCTCCGCTGACGGACGGGGCGGCAGGCGGCTGCGAGGTTACGATGGCGGCGGCGGGCGGCGGTACCGTGACGATGGCGGAGGTGGCGGCAGTGGGCGAGTGCACCGTCACGATCGCAGAGGTCGCGGCCGCGGGTGAATGTACCGTGACGATGGCGGAGGTGGCGGCAATGGGCGCGGGTGCAGCGGCGGCGGCGGCTGTCGCCGCGGTCACCGCCGCCATCGCGTCCGGCTCGGCGACATTGTCCTGGGTCAGGCCCTTGAAGGCAGCGTGGGCTTCTGCGTGGACCCATTCCGCAGTTACCCCACGGAACCCGTTCGCATCGAGCAAGGCTCGCTTTCCCGCCGGGTCGAGAGCCGCCAATTGTTGGCGAAACGCGGGATCTGTCGCCAGCCGGCGGATCAGTTGTTCTGCGAGGTTCAGTGTCATGAATCCTCTCCGGGGCGCGACTGGTCACGATCGAAAAAGCGCCTGACTTGCTCCACAGGGGCGGGCAGTCCCGCTCTCTCTAGTTGGGGTAATTCGAAGATATTCGACACAGCGGTACAATTTGTCAACCCCTGGGTCGACCCTCCACGGATTCTATACTCCTACGATAAGCGTGACGGCCGCTCTCCGGCGGTGCCGGCCGGGTGCGGGGATCGCCGCCTCGGCATCGGGCCATGCAGCAGGATCGTCTCCCGCTGAGAGCGGCGCATCGGCTCGGTCATCGGGAATGGACGCCTGGAAATGACGGGAGCGATCGGCGACCGGATCCCGTCGAGACCGGTCGATCCTCGGGGGGCGGGCACGGCGGGCGGAAATATGACCCGCTCGCGGAGCAGAAGATTGTCCGGCTCGGCCTCGGCACGTCAGGGCCGGTGCCGGGTCGCCGCAGCGATTGGACTGCACCGGCGGCGCCCGCGCGCCCGAGGCCGAAAAAATACATTCTCTAATTGTTTAATAATATTATTGAACAATATAGAACTTGATATTTGGCGATGCCGGCCTTACCGTTCGGGTCGGATTTACCGAGGGTTCCCGGACAGTTCTGGGTGACCGCCTGGCAGCGCCGGAGCGGCGGCCGATGCCCACCGTTCGACTGCGCGATGGGGAATTCCGTCACCGGATCCGGCTCGATCGGGGCAGCGATGCCGTCGCCGGGTCACGACGGGCAGATCTCCTGCGGTCTTGCAGCCGTGCCGTGTCGTTTAAGCGCGTGAATAGAAGTTTCGTGTCAGTGTTCCTGTCGAGTAGAGTGGCCTGTCGCTTCCGAAGGAGTGTCCGATGAGATTTGTCCCGGGGGTCTTCGCCGTGCTCGCCGCCGCAGCGATCGGCGTCACCCACGCCGCCGAGCCGGACACCATCCGGATCGGGGTGCAGAAATATGGCACGCTGGTAATTCTCGCCGAGCAGCATACTCTCGACCAGCGCCTCGCCGCCGAGGGCATCAAGGTCGACTGGAAGGAATTCCCGGCCGGGCCGCAGCTGCTCGAAGCGATGTCGGTCGGGTCGATCGATGTCGGGACGACCGGCGAGGCCCCGCCGGTGTTCGCCCAGGCGGCCCGGACGCCGCTCGTCTATGTCGGAGTCGAGCCGCCCGCACCGGTCGGCGAGGCGATTCTCGTGCCGAAGGACAGCCCGATCCAGTCGGTGGCCGATCTGAAGGGCAAGCGCGTCGCCCTCAACAAAGGCGCAAACGTCCACTTCCTGCTGGTCCAGGCGCTGGCCGCAACCGGGCTCGGGCCGAGCGACATCCAGAGCGTCTATCTGGTCCCGGCCGATGCCCGTGCCGCCTTCGAGCGCGGCAGCGTCGACGCCTGGGCGATCTGGGATCCGTTTCTGGCGGCGGCACAGGCTGCGACCGGCGCGCGGATCCTGACCGATGCCAAGGGGCTCGCGGCGAACCGGCAATTCTATCTGGCACATCGCGACTTCGCTGCCGCTCATCCGCAGCTGGTGAGCGAAGTGCTCGACGAAATCGCCAAGACCGATCGCTGGGCCGAACAGCACCAGCACGACGTTGCGCTCCTGCTCGCCCCGCGTACCGGGATCAGCGTTCCCGTGCTCGATCTCGCCGTGGCGCGGCTGAGCTATGGCGTGACCCGGCTCGACGCCGCCGCCATCGACAACCAGCAACAGATCGCCGATACCTTTTTCAGGCTCGGGCTCATCCCCAGGCAGGTGACGGTGCGCGACATCGTCTGGTCCCCGAACAGCTGAGTCTCGGAACCTGATCGCATGACTCTCGATTTTCTCTGGTTCATCCCGACCCACGGCGACGGCCATTATCTCGGTACCGCCACCGGGGGCCGCCAGATCACGCTCAATTATGCCCGGCAGATCGCCCAGGCAGCCGATGAGCTGGGATATTACGGGGTGCTGCTGCCCACTGGCCGGTCTTGCGAAGACAGCTGGGTGATGGCGTCGGCGCTGATGCCGATGACCGAGCGGCTGCGGTTTCTGGTTGCCGTGCGTCCTGGGCTGCAGACGCCCGCGGTCGCGGCCCGGATGGCGGCGACGCTGGATCGCCTGTCCGGCGGGCGGTTGCTGATCAATGTCGTGACCGGCGGCGATCCGGCCGAACTCGCCGGCGACGGCATCTTTCTCGATCATGATGCCCGCTATGCGCTGACCGGCGAGTTTCTGACCATCTGGCGCCGGTTGCTGGCCGGCGAGACCGTGGATTTCGCCGGCCGCCACCTCCAGGTGGCCGGCAGCCGCCTGATCTTTCCGCCGGTGCAGCAGCCGCATCCGCCGCTCTATTTCGGCGGTTCCTCCGGAGCCGGGCAGATCATCGCGGCCGATCATGTCGAGCATTATCTCAGCTGGGGCGAGCCGCCGGATCAGGTCGGGCAGAAGATCGCAGAGATGCGGGCCGTTGCGGCCGAGCGCGGCCGGACCCTGCGCTACGGCATCCGGCTCCATATCATCGTGCGCGAGAGCGCCGAAGAAGCCTGGCGAGCCGCCGAAGATCTCATCCGCTGGGTCGACGACGACAAGGTGCGCGAGGCGCAGAAGACCTTCGCCCGCTTCGACTCGGTGGGCCAGCGGCGGATGGCCGAACTGCATCGCGGCAGCCGGACCGAGCTCGAGATCAGCCCCAATCTCTGGGCCGGGGTCGGGCTGGTGCGCGGCGGCGCCGGGACGGCCCTGGTCGGCGATCCGCAGACGGTCGCCCAGCGGATTCGGGAATATGCCGCCCTCGGCATCGACAGTTTCATCCTGTCGGGCTATCCGCATCTCGAAGAGGCGTATCGGGTGGCCGAGCTGCTGTTCCCGCTCCTGCCGATCAGCCGGCCCGAGAGCCGGTTGTCGTCGCCGAGCCTCAGCGGCCCCTTCGGCGAGATCATCGCCAACGAAGCGGTACCGGGCCCGGCCCCCGAGAGCCGGGGAGCCAGAGCGTGACCCGCTTCCTGCGGCGAACCTCGGAGCAGGCTCTGCCCTGGCTGGTGCCGGCAGTGATTCTCGCCTGCTGGCAGCTGGGGGCGAGCCGGGGGGTGATCTCCCAGCGATTTCTGCCGGCGCCGAGCGATGTGGCGCTGGCGTTCTGGCATCTGGCCGGTACCGGCGAACTCTGGCGGGACATGGGGGTCAGTACCGCGCGGGCCTTCGCCGGCTTCGCCCTCGGCGGGAGCCTGGGGTTCGTGCTCGGTGTCCTCAACGGCACCTCGGCGCTGGCGGCGCGACTGCTCGACAGCTCGCTGCAGATGCTGCGCAACATTCCCCATCTGGCGATGATCCCGCTGGTCATCCTGTGGTTCGGGATCGACGAGAGCGCCAAATTGTTCCTGGTCGCGGCCGGGGTGTTCTTCCCGATCTATCTCAACACCTATCACGGGGTGCGCACGGTCGATGCCGGGCTCCTGGAAATGGCGGAAAGCTATGGCCTCGACCGCTGGCGGCTGTTCCGGCAGGTGGTACTTCCGGGGGCATTCCCCTCGATCCTGGTCGGGTTCCGCTATGCGCTGGGGATCATGTGGCTGACCTTGATCGTGGCGGAGACCATTTCGGCGTCGGACGGCATCGGCTACATGACGATGAACGCCCGGGAATTCCTGCAGACCGACATCGTCGTCCTGGGTATCTTGATCTATGCGCTGCTCGGCAAGGCCGCCGACCTTGCAGCCCGATGGCTGGAGCGGCGCTCCCTGGCCTGGCATCCCGCGTTCCGGCCCGGAGCGGCGCCGTGAACCAGCTGCTCCTCGGCCATCCCGCGCTGGAAGAGACCGAATGCGGCTCGATTCCAGGAGAAGCGGAATCCCCACCGCGCGGCCTCGCTCTCCGCCTCGACGCGCTGGGGAAATCCTTCGGATCGACCCGGGTCCTCGCCGACATCGCGCTCGAGGTCGAACCCGGAGAGTTCCTGGCGATCGTCGGCCATAGCGGCTCGGGCAAGAGTACGCTGCTGCGCCTCATCGCCGGGCTGGAGCGGCCCGGCACCGGTGGAATCGAGCTGGATGGCCGCCGGCTGCAGGGCCGCGCCGTCGAGGCGCGCATCATGTTCCAGGAAGCGAGGCTGCTGCCCTGGCGCAACGTCGTCCAGAATGTCCTCATCGGCACGGCGTCGGGCGCCGGCCCGGCGGCGGCGCGCGAAGTGCTGGGCCAGGTCGGGTTGGCGTCTCGCGCCGAGGCGTGGCCGGCTGAACTCTCGGGCGGCCAACGCCAGCGGGTGGCTCTGGCCCGCGCCCTGATTTCGCGCCCGCGGCTGCTCCTGCTCGACGAGCCGCTGGGTGCGCTCGACGCGCTGACCCGGCTCGAAATGCAGGATCTGATCGAACGGGTGTGGCGAGCGCAGGGCTTCACTGCGGTGCTGGTCACCCACGACGTGGCCGAGGCCGTCCGGCTCGCCGATCGGATCATCGTCCTGGAAGACGGGCGCATCGCCGAGAGCTGGCCGGTCGAGGCTCCGCGGCCCAGGCCGCGCGCTGGAGGAGCCGAGATCGAAGCCGCCATCCTCGCCCGGCTCCTCGGCCGGCAAGGGTAGGGCGGGCCCCGAGCCTCAACGGATTTGCACTCGTCGGTGCTCCGGGCGAGCGCCTCCGGCCTTCCCCGAAGCCGGAAGGCCGTGACCGCGGCTGGCCGGCTGAGCGCCGCCCCTCGAACCGATCACAGACGCGTCAATTTCGCTGATACGACCCGAGCCGCCGCTATTACTGGAGTGTGGATCTGCTTCGCCGGGTTCGAGCGCGAATTGGCAGAAGCTCGAGCGCGCTCTGCCGACTCCGGCTGCGACGCCGTTCGCGACATCCTCGACACCGTCACCCCGCAAGAAGGCTCGAACCACCCGGTCTCAGCCGGAGAGGGACGAACCTGAGATCGTCGCCCTCCAGGGGGTTTTAATAACATTTAGAAAGCGTAGAAGGAAAGTCATTTGCACATAACGGCCGGGGTCACTATCTTATTCCACGCTGGCCGGCCAGCCGATCAGATCGGGCCGAGCGAGCCGACCCGAGGATAGGTGACCATGGCCACCATTGCGATCATTGGAGCCGGCTTCAGCGGGACACTGCTGACCTTGCATCTTCTGCGCCGATGCTGCCCGGCCACCAGGATCCACTTGATCGAGCGGAACCGCCAGTTCGGCCCGGGCGCGGCCTATTCGACCGGCAATCCCAGCCACTTGCTGAATGTGCCGGCCGGCAAGATGAGTGCCTTTCGCGATCGCCCGGGCGATTTCGTCGAGTGGCTCTCGTCCCAGGATGCCGCCAGCCTGGGTATCGGCCCGGTCGGATCGGGTACCTTCGTGCCGCGCCAGCTGTTCGGTGCCTATATCCGAAATTTGTTGCTCGACGAGATGCGCCGGCCCGGCAATGCCGGGCGCCTCAGGCTCTCGCGCGGCGATGCGCTCGGGATCGATCGCTCTGACGGTGTCCTGCAACTGCGCCTCGATCGCGGGCGCAAGATCGAGGCCGATCTGGCCGTTCTCGCCATCGGTAATTTCCCGCCCGAGCCGCCGCCGGGTGCTGATGAGGAATTCCTCGACGGGCCGTGCTACCGAGCCGATCCCTGGGGCCCCGACACTTTTGCGGGGTTGGATCCGGCTGCGCCGGTGCTCCTGGTCGGCACCGGGCTGACCACCGTCGACGCCGTCATCACCTTGATCGATCAAGGCCATCGCGGTCCGATCCATGCCTTGTCGCGGCGTGGACTGCTGCCCTGCCGCCATGATGCCGGCGCGGCTGAGGCGGCACCCCAAGATCAGGCTCTGCCGACGCGGCTGACCGCACTCACCCGCCATTTGCGGGCGGCGGCCGAGCAGGCCTTGGCCGAAGGCCGTGGCTGGCAGCCGGTCATCGACCAGCTTCGACCCTTCACTCAGGATGTCTGGAACGCCATGTCGACCGCGGATCGGCACCGTTTCCTACGCCATTTGCGGCCCTGGTGGGATGTTCATCGCCATCGCATGGCGCCTTCCGTGGCCGAACGGCTCGACCAGATTCGAGCGAGCGGTCAATTGCAGATCCATGTCGGCCGGATCCAGCGTTTCGCCTGCGAAGGCGACAGCGTCCAGGTCAGCTATCGCCGGCGGCGCGATGGTGAGCGGGCTCGGCTCGATGTCGTTCGAGTGATCAATTGCTCCGGTCCGGGGTGCGATTACGATCGGATCACCCACCCGCTGGTGCGCAGCCTGCTCGATGCCGGGCTGGTCCGGCCGGACAGTTTGCGGCTCGGCCTCGACGTCACGGCCAATTGCGCTCTGAAACAGGAGGATGGCTCGATCTCGCGCCGACTCTTCGCGATCGGCCCGGTGACCAAGGCAGCCTTCTGGGAAATGACCGCGGCACCGGATATCCGCCGGCAATGCGAGTACCTCGGCGAGTTCCTGGCGGCCCAGTTGGGCGCGCCGGTCTTCGCCAGCCCGCCGACGGATCCCGGCACCCCGCTGGTCAGGCCGCGTGGCGTCCGGTTGCCGGCGGCAGGAGCAAAGCCGCGCAGCGGCGAGCCTCTGGCTTATTTCGGCTAGAGCCCGACGGCTTCGTCCCGAAGCCCGAGCGACGGTCTGCCTATTCGAATCTGGGACATGATCGGGATTTCGGGTGATTTCGCCCGAAATTTTCTCGCGCCGGTCCGCTTTCGGGCCGCGCCGGTTGCCTCGCCCCTTTTTTGACACGCGACGCGGAGGCTGGATAGGCCGACACTCCGTTACCCGAAATACGGTAAATTATTTCCTAACAATGTCTGGATTTCGGGACGGACGGAGCATAGTTTATGCACGGTCCGCTGGCCGCGCTCCACAGCCCACCACTTCAGGTTCGGGCGTCGGCGGTAGGGCAACGGAGGGGTTGACCAATGCGCACCATGTTTGCCTTTCTGATTGCTCCGGCCCTGTTCCCGTTCGCTTTTCTGGGATGGCTCTCGGTGCCCGAGGGCCAGGCGGCCCAGGATATCGTACTCGGGACGGTCCTGCCGCTCACCTATGTCGCGATCCTCGGGCTCGGCCTGCCGTCGCATCTCGTGTTACGGCGGCTGCGCGAGACCAGCTTCGTCGGCTATGCCATCTGGGGGCTGTTGATCGCCGCCATCGCTCAAGCCTGTTATCTCGACGGGATGGTCGCCAATTGGCATCTCTGGTGGATGTCGGTGACCGGCGAGATCGCCATTGGACCGATCCACGTCCTGGCGGGTCAAACGAGCTGGTTGGTCTATGGCGCCGCCTGCGGGGCTGTGTTCTGGATGATCGTCCGACCGGACAAGGAATTCGCCCAGCCGGCATCGCAGATCGCCATCCAGGGTCCGCACCGCAGCGGACCCTGATGGGGGGCGCTTCAGCCCTTGGCGCCCGGGATCTTGTTGTAGGGCAAATCCTTATCCACCCGGATATCGCCGGGCAAGCCCAGCACGCGCTCGGCGATGATGTTGCGCAAGACTTCGTCGGTGCCGCCGGCGATGCGCAGACCCGGAGCATAGAGCAGAGCCTCCTGAAACCAACCTTGCATCGGCGCCAGGGCCGGATCCGTGAGGGCGCCGGCTTGGCCCAGCAGATCCATCCCGAACGAGGCGATGTCCTGCAGCTTGGACGCACTCACCACCTTGGTGATCGAGGCCTCCGGTCCGGGCGTCTGGCCGCGCGACAGCGCCGTCATGGTGCGGAATTTCGTGTATTTCAGGCCCTGGGTCTGGCAGTACCAACGGGCCAGCTGCTGGCGCACGGCGCTGTCGGCGATCGCAGGGCCGTCGTCCAGTTCGATCTCGCGGGCGAGCTCGAAGATATCCTCGAAATCGGGCCCGGGCGCGTCGCCCACCGCCAGGCGCTCGTTCATGAGCGTGGTCAGCGACACTTTCCAGCCTTGGCCGATCCCGCCGACGCGCTGGCTGTCGGGAATGCGGACATCGGTGAAGAACACTTCGTTGAAATTCGACGTGCCGGAGATCTGCTTGATCGGCCGCACCTCGACTCCCGGGCTTCTCATATCCAGGAAGAAGAAGGTGAGGCCGGCATGTTTGGGCACGGTCGGATCGGTCCGTGTCACCAGGATGCCGAAATCGGCATAATGCGCGCCCGAGGTCCAGACCTTCTGGCCGTTGACGATCCAATCCTCGCCGTCGCGTTCGGCCCGGGTCTTGAGGCCGGCGAGATCGGAGCCCGCGACCGGTTCGGAGAAGAGCTGGCACCAGATCTCCTCGCCGCGAAGCGCCGGGCGGACATAGCGCTGGAGCACCGCGTCGTCGCAATGGGCCATCAGGGTCGGAATGCACATGCCGAGCCCGATGCCGAAGACGCCGCCGGGCACCAGATAGCGCGACTCCTCTTCATTGTAGATCACCTGCTGGATCGAGGTGCCGCCGCGGCCGCCCCATTTTTCCGGCCAGGTGATCCGCGCGAAGCCGGCATCGGCTTTCTTTGCCTGCCATTCCTTGGCCGGCTTGAGCTCTTCCAGGTCGGAGATGTAGCGGCGGCGGTTCGCCGGCGCCGTCTCGCTCTTCTTGGCGGCGTTGGCATCGAGAAAGGCGCGAACCTCGGCGCGGAACGCGGCTTCTTCGGGCGTGTCGTTGAAGTCCATGTCGCTCTCCCTATCGCGCGTTCCGAGTCTCGAGTTCGGCGATCAGCCGGTCCTGCCACCAGGGAGCACTGCCCAGGGTCAGGGCCAGATGCTTTGCGCGGCGGTAATACAGATGGCAATCGGTTTCCCAGGTGAAACCCATGCCGCCGTGAGTCTGGATGTTCTCCTTGGACGCCAGGTGAAACGCCTCGGTCGCGGAGATCCGGGCAGCCGCCGCGGCCACCGGCAGCTCGGCTGCGTCGCAGGCCAGCGCCCAGGCGCCGTAATAGGCGTTGGAGCGGGCGAGTTCGGTCGCGATATAAACGTCGGCGAGCTTGTGCTTGATCGCCTGGAACGACCCGATCTTGCGGCCGAAGGCATAGCGCTCCAGCGCGTAATTGCGGGCCATGTCGAGACAGGCCTGGGCGCCGCCGACCTGCTCGAAGGCGATCAGGATGGCGGCGCGGTCGAGCAGCCGCCGGGTGATGTCCCAGCCGTCGCCGCCGGCTCCCAGCGGCTCGGCCGGAGCGTCCGTGAAGCGGAGTTCGGCATGATCGCGGCTGGGGTCGATGGTGGCGACGGTTTCGCGGGTGACGCCGGGACCTCCGAGATCGGCCAGGAACAGAGACGGCCGGGCGTTCTCCAGGGCCAGCACCACGGCGAGATCGGCGATACTGCCGTCGGCGACCGGCAGCTTGGTACCGGTGAGCTTGCCGCGGGTCACGGTGGCTTTGATCCGTGCCGGATTCGGATTGCCCGGCCCTTCGGCCAGCGCCAAGGTCCCGATCGTCTCGCCGCTGGCCAGTTTCGGCAAGTGAACCTGCTTTTGCGCCGGCGTGCCGGATGCGAGGATCGCTTCGGTCGCGAGATAGGCGGAAGAAGCGAAAGGCACCGGCGCCAGCGCCTGGCCCAGTTCTTCGGCCAGCACGCAGAGCCCTTCGTAGCCCAACCCGGCGCCGCCGAATTCTTCGGGCACCGCGGCACCGAGCCAGCCCATCTCGGCCAGCTTCAGCCACAGCGTCCGGTCATAGGGAGCATCGCCTTCCAGCACCCGGCGGGCCGATTTCGGCGGGCAATGCTCGGCGAGGAATTTCCGCGCGTGATCGCGCAGCTGCTTCATATCGTCGGAGAAATCGAAATTCATCTGAGATTCTCCTCCCGGTGTCGCCCGGCTCTGACGGCGTGCTTCGGCCCGGACAGTAGGCTGATTTGGTTCGGCAAAGCAAACTTATTGGCCGGCGGCCGACCTTCGGGCTAACCTCCCGCAGCCGTGGACGGACCGTCGACGCGATGATCCCGTATCGGCGCCGGGGAGGGCGCACCGATGAGTTTATGCCGGTCACTGACCAGCCTCGCCCTCGCTGCTTCATTGATCCTGCTCGCCGGCTGCGCCGCCTGTTTCGACGGACCGCATCCCGGCTGCCCGCAACCGCAGCCGATCAAGCAGCTCCGGGACGATCCGTCCAACGGCGCCGACGGCGGAATGTGAGACGGCAGGAGGCCGGCGCGGCCGGCCCGCCGCCTTGCATCGAAACCCGGACCAATTTAGTTTGCCGAAGCAAATTTATCGGGGAGCGGCGAGATGAGCCGGTTATGCGAGGGGCGGGTCGTGATCGTGACCGGGGCCGGGCGCGGCATCGGGCGGGAGCATGCGCTGATGCTGGCGGCGCATGGCGCCAAGGTGATCGTCAACGATCTGGGGGCGGCCACCGACGGCACCGGCCAGGATCTGTCGCCGGCGGCCCAGGTGGTCGACGAGATCCGGGCCGCCGGCGGCGAAGCCGTGGCCAACGGCGACGACGTCAGCAGCTGGGCCGGTGCCAAACACATGATCGACCAGGCGATCGAGCAGTTCGGCCGGCTCGACGTGCTCATCAACAATGCCGGCATCCTGCGTGATCGGATGCTGGTCAACATGACCGAGGCCGAGTGGGATGCCGTGATCACCGTGCATCTCAAGGGCACCTTCGCGCCGACCCATCACGCCGCCGTCCATTGGCGCCAGCTGCAGAAGTCGACCGGCCAGCCGGTCGGCGCCCGCATCATCAACACCAGCTCGACCTCGGGCATCTACGGCAATCAGGGCCAGTCCAATTACGGGGCGGCCAAGGCCGGGATCGCCGCCTTCACCATCATCGCCGCGCGCGAGTTGAAGCGCTTCGGGATCACGGTCAACGCCATCTCGCCTTCTGCCCAGACCCGGATGACCGAAGGCTTGCGCGAGCTCACCGAGGAGCAGCGAGCCCGGCGGGCGCCGCGCTGGGTCGCGCCGATCGCGACGTGGCTCGCGAGCGAGCAGTCGGCGGGCGTCACCGGCCGCGTGTTCCAGGCCGGCAACGGTATCCTCGCCGTGGCCGAAGGCTGGCATCGCGGCCCCACCGTCGATCAGGTCGACGATCCGACGCTGCTCGGGCCGATCGTCGAAGGTCTGATGGCGCGCGCCCGGCTGAATGCCGGCATGAACGGCCTGGATCTCGATTGATCGCGAAGGAGCCTCGGCGATGGCGATGAACTACGATCACCTGATGTCGCTCCGCCTCGAGGGCGAGCGCCACGATTATACCGATCGCGAAACCTTGCTCTACGCGCTCGGCATCGGCATGGGGCGCGACCCGCTCGACGAGCAGGAATTGGATTACGTCTATGAGCGCGGCGCGCTCAAGACCGTGCCGACCCTCGCGACCGTCTTGGCCCGTTCGGCGCTGCTGCGCAATTGCGGCTTCGACTATACCAAGGTGCTCCATGGCGAGCAGCGCCTGGTCCTGCACCGCCCGCTGCCGCCGGCGGGCAGCCTCCTCGCCGACAGCCGTGTGGTCGCGGCCTATGACAAGGGGCCGGACAAGGGAGCGGTGATCCTGACCGAGACCAAAGTGCGCCAGGCAGCCGACGATGCGCCGCTGTTTACGCTCGGCAGCACGACGTTCGCCCGGGGCGACGGCGGGTTCGGCGGCCCGGCCGGCTCGGGGCCGGAGCCTCATCGCCTGCCCGAGCGTGCGCCCGACCTCGTCTGTGCGCTCGCGACCCGGCCGGACCAGGCGCTGCTCTACCGGCTCAGCGGCGACCGCAATCCGCTCCACGCCGATCCGGCGCTGGCGCGACGAGCCGGATTTCCGGCACCAATTCTGCATGGGCTATGCACCTACGGCACGGCGTGCCGGGCCGTGCTCCAATCGGTGTGCGGCTATGACCACACGAGGATCGCCGGCTTCGATGTCCGCTTCTCGTCACCAGTCTATCCGGGGGAAACCATTCTGACCGAGATCTGGGTCGATGGTGCGACCGTCTCGTTTCGCTGCCGGGTCCCGGCGCGCGAGGCGCTGGTGATCAACAACGGCCGGTGCCTGCTCCAGTGAGCGCCAGCTTCCGGCCTTTGGAGAGTCCGGCCGGCGAGCGCAGGTCCGCCTATCCGGTCCGCAGCATCGTCGCCATCTCGCGGGAATTCGAGCAGGTCGGCAAGCAGGGCGAGATGAGCCTGACCCAGTACCGGTTCATGCTGTTCCTGCGCAACGGCCCGAAGCGCGCCGGCGAGATCGCGGCGACCAGCCTGGTGACCAAGGCGACGATCTCCGGCCAGATCACCGCGCTCAGGGAGAAGGGCTGGGTGGCGGTCGAAACCGACGCTGCCGATCGCCGGGTGAGCCGGGTCGTGCTGACCGGCGAAGGCCGCGGCGTGATGGACCGGTTCGAGGCGCGGCTGCTCGGCTGCCTCGAAGGGCTGATCGGCGATGCCGACCGGGGGGCCATCCTGCGGGCGCTCGGCGACCTCTATCTGGCGTTGGGTGCCACGCGCGAATCCCGCTTCGCCGAAGGGCTCGGCGGAAGTTGAGGGCGCCTCTAGGAAGGATCGACACGCCGATATGAACGATGTTTCTCCCGGCGCGGAGGCCGCGCCGCCCGCGGGCTTCCAGCCGATGCCGCTCTCGGGCAAGGCTGACTTCGTCCACGTCAACGGGCCGCTTTTCGCTCGGGTCGAGGACGGCCGGCTGTCGCTCGGCTTCCGCGTCGAGCTGCGGCATTGCAACCCGGCCAAGATCTGCCACGGCGGCATGCTGATGACCTTCGCCGACATGGTTCTGGGCCTGGGCTCGAATTTCGCCGAAAAGCTCGGCCGCTTCCTGCCGACGGTCAATATGACCAGCGATTTCTTGGCTCCAGCACCGCTCGGCAGCTGGGTCGAAGGAAGGGTGGAGGTGCTCCGCGTGACCCGGAACCTCGTTTTCGCGCAAACCCTGATCACCGTCGACGGCACCCCGGCGCTGCGGGTGAGCGGCATCATGAAGTTGGGCCAGCCGTTCCAGGGATTTCGCGAGACGGGCTTGAACGAAACCTGAGCCGGGCGCCGCCGAGTGTCCGGTACGCCAGTCGGCCGAGACCACGGTGGTTGCCCTGCGCAGGGCGATCCGGCAGAGTTGCCCGATCGAGGGCAGAGTTCGAGGGACGGTTCGCCTTGCTCCAGTCGACGGCACCGGTTTGGTCGGGACGATCCCCAGAGGAAATTCTCGCAGTCGGGATCGACCACCATCGCGCCGGCCGGTTCGAGGCGGCGGAGGCGGCCTATCGCCGGGTCGTGGCGGTCCGGCCCGAAGACGCCGATACTCTCCATCTGCTGGGCCTGCTCGCCTATCAGCAGCAGCGCCACGCGCAGGCGATCGACCATATCGGCAAGGCGATCGGGCTGCAGGGCGGGCGTGCGCATTATCACAACAATGCCGCTCTAGCCTATCTGGCCCTCGGGCGGCTGGCCGAAGCCGAGGCGAGTTGCCGCAACGCCATCCGTCTCGATTCAGCCTATCCGACGGCGCGCAGCACGCTCGGCACCGTGCTGCGCCTCGGCGGTCGCCCGCTCGAGGCGGAGGATAGCTGCCGGGCGGCGATCGGTCTCGATCCGGGTTTCGCGGGCGCCCATTGCCAGCTCGGCTATGCACTGTGCGACCTGCGCCGGCTCGACGAAGCCGCCGAGGCCTTCCGCTCGGCCATCGGGGCAGCACCCGCTCTGCTCGAAGCCTATCTCGGGCTCGGGGCCGTGCTCCGCGCGCTGGGCCGTCCGGGCGAGGCGGAGCCCTGCTATCGCCGGGCTCTGACACTCGACCCGGCGAATGCCGAACTCCACAATGCCCTGGGTGTCACCCTGCGGAGCCTCGAGCGTCCGGACGAGGCCGAATCCTGCTACCGGACGGCCCTGAGGCTGGATCCCGGTTTCGCCCAACCCCACAACAATCTGGGCACGCTCTCGAGCGCACGCGGCCGACACGGCGAGGCGGCAGCGAGCTATCGGGCGGCCTTGCGGCTGAAACCGGATTACGCCGAAGCCCACAGCAATCTGGGCGGCGCCCTGCTCGAACTGGGTTGCCGGGCCGAGGCCGAAGAGTGTCAGCGCACCGCGCTCCGCCTCGATCCCGATCTGGCGGAAGCGCATTACAATCTCGGCAACGTCCTCCTCGCGCAGAGCCGGCCGGCGGCCGCGGAACAGAGCTACCGGCAGGCGCTGGCCCTCGAGCCCGACTACGCCGACGCGCATTTCAATCTCGGCACGCTGCAGCTCGAACAGCGCCGGCTCGCGGACGCCGAAGCGAGCTATCTGGAAGCCCTTCGCCATCAGCCCGACCATGAGCCGACGCATTGCAATCTCGGGCAGCTCTATCTGCTGACGGGAAAGCTGGAGACGGGATGGCGGCATTATGAATGGCGTATCGCACTCCACGGGGCAGGGCGCCGGAATTTCGCCGCACCCCGCTGGGCGGGTGAGCCGATCGGCGAGCGGATCCTGCTCGTCCATGCCGAGCAGGGGCTGGGCGACACGCTGCAATTCTGCCGCTACGTGCCGATCCTCGCTCGAACCGCCCAACTCGTCTTCGAGGTTCAGGCTCCGCTGCTGCGCTTGCTGTCGGATCTGCCCGGGATCGTCCGGATCGTCGCAGCGGGCGACGAACTTCCGCCTTTCGATGTCCATTGCCCGCTGCTGAGCGTGCCTCATCTCGTCGGCACAAATTTGGCGTCGATCCCGGGCGAGGTGCCTTATCTCGCCGTCGATCCGGTGCGCAGCAGCTTCTGGCACCGCCGTCTCGCCGGTCTGGACGGGCTTCGGGTCGGGCTGGTCTGGGCCGGCGGCTCGCGGCCGGAGCAACCGGCCGCAGCCGCGATCGATCGGCGCCGCTCGATGGCGCTCGACCGGATGGCGCCGCTCGGCGGCATCGAGGGCGTGAATTTCATTTCCCTGCAGAAGGGTCCGCCCGCGGTCGAGGCCGAGACTCCGCCGTCCGGCCTGATCCTCCATGATTTCACCGGCGAGTTGACCGATTTCGCCGAGACTGCGGCACTGATCGATGCCCTCGATCTGGTCGTCAGCGTCGATACTGCGGTCGCCCATCTCGCCGGTGCCCTGGGCAAGCCGGTGTGGCTGCTCAACCGGTTCGATTCATGCTGGCGCTGGCTGGAAAATCGGACCGACAGCCCGTGGTATCCGACCTTGCGGCAATTCCGCCAGCCGGCGGCGGGCGACTGGCCGAGCGTCGTTTCCGAGGTCGCGGCGGCGCTCTCGATGCGGGTCCGGGAACCTCCGGCAGCCGCGCGGCCGCGGGTCAGTCCGTCTCGTTGACCGCCTTGCGTTTGAACGGGTTCTCGGGATGGATCGGGAAATCGATGACGAGATCGCCGTTCAGCACGCGCTTGCGCAGATGCTTGCACATATTGATGCTGAAGCCGGCGAGATGGTCGCCGGCGATGATTCGGCCATAGCGGGCGGGTGATTCGGCCGTGACGAATTGCGGCAGCGGGGCCACTTCCGTGTGGTAATCCGCGGCGAAGAACAGCGGCATGGAATAGCGTTCCTGGCCCAGATTGACCACGCGATGCTGGGTCGCCTTGAACACGCCGTTGGTCCAGCCTTCGAGCAGATCGCCGATATTGACGATGAAGGTGCCGTCGATCGGCGGTGCTTCGACCCACTCGTCGGCCGTGTTCATGACCTGCAGTCCGGGCGCCTGCTGGTGCAGGATCGTGAAACATTCGAAATCCGAATGCGCCGTGATCCCGAGATTGTCCTTGTTCCTCGGCAGTTCATTGGCCGGGTAATGCAAGAGTCGCAATTGCGAGGTCGGTTTTTTCGCCCGCTCGACGAAGAAATCCTCCGGCAGCTCCAGGGCCACGGCGAAGGCGCGGAACAGCCGGTTGCCGAGCGCCATGACCGCGTCGAAATACTCCATCACCTCGGTTCGGAACCCCGGCAGCCAATCCGGCCATTGATTGGGGACCAGCATGATGTTGCCGGCCAGGAAATCGGGATCGTCGTCCGCGATGTCGAGCGACAGATCGAAGGCCTCGTGCAGTCGCGGCTTGGTCAGATAGTCGTTGCCGTCCGGTTTGGTCTCGACCAGCCGGTACAGCTCCGGATCGCCATCCGTCTCCTCCCAGGAAACCGGGATCCAGCCGCGGCTCCCCGGCGACCGGCTGACATGGACGCGCTCCTTCAGCGCCGCGGCCGAGCCGTGGAATCGCCGCGAGTGTTCATAGGTCCGAAGGATCAGGCTCTCGGGGACGCCGTGGTTGCGGATATAAAAGAATCCGACATTCCGGCAAGCGTCGCCGATCTTTCGCGACGTAGCCTCGAGCGCCGCCCGGTCGGTACCGAACAGCGGCGCGAGATCGACCACCGGAACCTCGGTGAAGGGCAGTGGGCGGGCACTGGCGAGGGGCGAACTTTGTGAGACGTCTTCCACGGGAGGAGCCGATCCAGAGGGCAACGAACGGGCGGCCGAGGGCGGCCCCGGCCGAGCGAAAACGCTGGGTATTCTGGCATTTTGCAGAGCGGGGGGCGAGCTGTATTTGCTCTTGGTCCGGCTGAAACCGCTCGGGAACGCCGGCTGCAGCCGCGCGTGCTCGGCCAGTCTCGGGGCTGGTCGCGGCAACTGCCCGAAGGCGATGCACGAAGCGGCGCGATTTTGAGCATCTTCGGCTGGGACTTCCGCCTCGCAGGCTGGCCCGGCGCTTGCACCGGCGCGAGCTCGGCAGGATGGCGGGAAGGGGGCTCGATGAAGCGACCGAATCAGGAGCGGCTCAGCCGGCGGGAGATATTGACGGGCGCTGCCGGGGCGGTCCTCGCCGCACCCTTCGTCAGGTCGGCGCGAGCCGAGCAGCGCAGCCTCAAGGTCGCAACATTCGGTGGAAATTTCGAGAATAGCTTCATCAAGTTCCTCTATCCGGAGTTCGAGAAGGCGACCGGGATCAGGGTCGATTCGGTATCGGAGCCGGGCGATGTCCAATTCCTGATCCAGGTAGCCGAGTCGAACCGGGCCGGCATTGCCCCGATCGATATCTGCACGGCCGGCCAGGCCGATGCGACTCGGGGCAGCCGGCTGAAGCTGTGGCGAAATTTCGACGTTGCCCACGTCCCGAATCACAAGCTGCTGGCCGATCGTTTCATTCACAAGAGCGAGACCGGAATCGACGGCATCGGTGCCATGGCCTGGTATCAGAGCCTGATCGTCAATCCCAAGGTCGTGAAACCCTTGCCGAACAGCTGGAAGATCCTCTGGGATCCGAGCCACAAGAATGCCTGGGGCCTCGCGGCCGGCGGCGGCACCACGCTGTTCGAGATCACCGCCGCCACCTGGTTCGACGGCAACGCCACGCTCTCGACCGAAGCCGGCATTCTCAAGGTCCTGGACAAGATCGCCGAACTCAAGCCCAACGTCCATGTCTGGTGGGAATCCGAAGGGACCATGCAGACGGCGTACGAGAATGACGAGATCATCGGCGGCATGTATTACCACGACGTGGCCGGTGTCATGGCCCGCGGCGGCGTACCGGTCGTGTCGATCTTTCCCCAGGAAGGGGCGGTCATCGATTTCGGCTGCTGGTGTCAGCCCAGCGCCTCGACCAAGGTCGCGGAAGCCGAAGAATTCGTCAATTACATGTGTAGTCCGGCGGCCCAGGCATTGATGACCCGGAATATCGGGACCGCCCCCTTGGTCGATCGCGCCCTCACCGACCTCACTGCCGAGGAATTCGCCGCGGTCTCCGGCGATGTCCCGCCGATCTCGATCGCAGTCGAGCAGCGGCTGGAGCATCTCGATTTCATGGAAGCCCAATTCACCAAGATGCTGACGAGCTGAGACAAGCTGCCCGATGCTCGGTCTCGAGATCCAGGGGGTGACGAAGCGCTTCGGCGCGTTCGTGGCGGTCGATGACGTCTCGCTGTCGGTGCCGCTCGGACACTTCGTCTGTTTTCTCGGGCCGTCCGGTTGCGGCAAGACGACCTTGCTCCGCCTCATCGCCGGCCTCGACCACCCGAGCGCCGGCCGGATTTTGATCAACGACAAGGACATCACCGACCAGCCGGCGCACGAGCGCCGCTTCGGCATGGTGTTCCAGTCGCTGGCCTTGTTCCCGCATCTCAATGTCGAGGACAATATCGCCTACAGCCTCCGCCTGAAGCAGCTCGGCCGGCGCGAGCGGCATGCCCGGGTCGAAGAGCTGCTGGCGCTCATCCGCTTGCCCGATATCGGCAAGCGCCAGGTGGCGCGGCTCTCGGGCGGCCAGCGCCAGCGGGTCGCGATCGCCCGGGCGCTGGCGCAGGAGCCGGCCGTCTTTCTCCTGGACGAGCCGCTCTCGGCTCTCGACGCCAAGCTCCGCGAGGAAATGCAGGTGGAGTTGCGACTGCTCCAGCAGCAGTTGAAGATCACCACGATCCTCGTCACCCACGACCAGCGCGAGGCCATGACCATGGCCGACACCATCGTGGTCATGGCCCAGGGCCGGGTCCAGCAGATCGGCCGGCCGATCGACATCTACCGAAATCCGTCCAACCGGTTCGTCGCCGAATTCTTCGGCACGAGCAACCTCGTCGCAGTCGAAGCCGCAGGCGAGGCCGCCGTCCGCTTCGGCGGCGAGATCATCGCCGTCGCCGCCACGCCGGCCGGTTTGGCGCCGGGCGAGCCCGCGACGCTCGCGATCCGGCCCGAGGACGTTCGCCTCGTTCGCGCCGGCGCCAAGGATACGAGCGGGCTCGCAGGCCAAGTCGTGTTCGTCCGCGACATGGGCGCCAGCATCGAGGTCCATGTCGATTGCGCCGGCACGCGGATCACCAGCGTGACGGCGCCGCGCGACTGGATCGGTTTGGCGCCGCATGATCCCGTCTCGGTCGAATTGCCGGCCGAAGCCTGCAGGGTGCTGGCCCGATGAGTGCGCAGCACCGGAGGAGCCGGCTGGGCGAACTGGCGATTCTGGCGTTGCCGGCGGCCGCGCTCTTCGCCTTCGCGATCATCCCGTTCGGTTTGCTGCTCGGTGTCAGCATCGCCCATCGCGATGTCGGCGGCTTTTGGAGTCCGGGGTTCGAACTCACCCATTTCGCGGCGCTGCTCGATCCGGAGATCCTCTTCACGCTCGGATACACGGCCGTCCTGGCGGTGGCGGTGTCGGCGGTGAGCACGGCCCTGGCCTTTCCCTTCGCCTATTTCGTCGCCGCCATGGCCAGGCGCGGCCAGGTCGCCTGGCTCATCCTGCTGCTCTCGACGCTGTCGCTGTCGGAAGTGCTGGTCGCCTTTTCCTGGCAGGTCATGCTGGCCAAGCGCATCGGCGTGTCCGAGATTTTCGTCTGGTTGGGGTGGCTCGCCGAGGCGCAATCGCTCTCGCCCAATTTCGGTGCCGTCGTCGCCTGCCTGGTCTATCTGGTGCTGCCGGTCACGGTTCTGCTCCTCTATCCGGCCCTGTCGCGGATGGACCGCCACATCGCCGAGGCGGCCAGGACTTTGGGCGCCTCGCCGCTGCGGGTGTTCTTTACCGTGATTGTGCCGATGATGCGGGGGCCGATCCTGTCCTCGGCGATTCTGGCCACGGTCTTCACGATCGGGACCTTCGTGCCGCCGTCGGTGCTGGGCCGGCCGGAAGAATGGACGATCGGGGTGTTGATCGGCCGGGCGGCGCTGACCGGGGGGAATCTGCCGGCAGCGGCGGCGATGGCGATCCTGCTGCTGGTGGCGACGTTGGCTCTGACGGGTCTCACTCTGATGATCGGCCGTAGCGACGAGAGGGCGCCGTGAGGGAGGCCGTGGCCGGGGCGGCGCGCCGCCTCTACCTCGTCCTGTTCGGCCTGTTTCTGGCCGCTCCGCTGGTCATCGTCGTCGGCGTCAGCCTGAACGCGACCCGGCGGATGAGCTTTCCGCCGGAAGAAACGAGCCTGCATTGGTATGCAGTGTTCTTCGCCGACCCGCGCTGGCGCGCAGCGTTCACGGCGTCCCTCGTCATCGCCGTCCTCGCCGCCCTCCTGGCCATGGCGATGGCGCTGCCGTTGGGCTATGCCGTCTGGAAATTCAACTCTCGCCTGTCCAAGGGGCTGCTGGCGCTGGGGCTGTTGCCCTTCATGCTGCCGGGGGTCGTGGTCTCGGTCGTGTACCTCATCTTCTGGGGCTGGGCCGGCCATGGCGGCAAGATCGAGGACATCGTGGTCAGCCACGCCATGTTTTTCCTGGCGGTGCCGCTGGTGACGGTCAATTTGGGATTCACTCTCATCGACCGGGCATTGGTCGAGGCCGCTCAAACCATGGGTGCCCGCGACTCCGACCTGTTCCGCACCGTCGTGCTGCCGCTGATCCGGCCCTACATCGTCTCCGGCCTGCTCTTCGTCTTCGTCCTCAGCTTGAACGAATATTTAATTGCCTATATGGTTGCGGGGTTGAATGTCGAAACCCTGCCGATCAAGGTGTTCAACAACCTGCGGCTGGGCTTTGAACCGACCATGTGCGTGGGCGCCGCCTTGTTCATGCTGGTCGGCACCGCAGTCTTCTCGCTGGTGGCGGTGTTGGGCGATCTGCCCAAGCTGCTGGGTGCGGAGAGCAAGCGCGGATAACGCGGATAAACGGAATATTCCAGACCCTCGTCGGGTCAGAGGATCTTGACGACCAGGGCCACGACGGCGGCGAAAACGATCAGCCCGCCGATGAGCCGAACGGTCGCGCTCTGCAGGGAGGAACCGAGATATCGCGCCAGCACCGCGTCGCTGGTCTCGAGGGGATTCGGCATGGGAGCACTCCAGGTTACCTCGTTGAGATCGGGCAGCATATGAGCCTTGCCGCAGCACTCGGTCAAGCGCGGGCAGGGGCCGGAGACCGGTGGAATTGCGGGCGCTATACTGGGTTGCGCGGATACGCGCTTGCAATGGTTGTTTAGAAGAGTTCTAAATTGATTGTCGCCAGGAGGGGCCAGGATCATTACGCCCAGGGACTCCGCCACGCCCTGCCGCGGCGCGGCGCCACACAGATCAGACAGGAGGGATGTATGAGCAAACTCGGTGGGTCCAAGACAGAAGCAAATCTCAAGGACGCCTTCGCCGGCGAGAGCCAGGCCAACCGCCGTTATCTCTATTTCGCCCAGAAGGCGGATGTCGAGGGCTACAACGATGTGGCGGCAGTGTTCCGGTCGACCGCCGAAGGCGAAACCGGCCATGCCCACGGCCATCTGGAATTCCTCGAAGCGGTCGGCGACCCGGCGACGGGCAAGCCGATCGGCGGCACCGACAAAAACCTCGTTTCGGCCATCGCGGGCGAGACGCATGAATATACCGATATGTATCCGGGGATGGCGCGCACGGCCCGCGAAGAAGGCTTCGACGAAATTGCCGATTGGTTCGAGACGCTGGCCAAGGCCGAGCGGTCGCATGCCGGCCGTTTTCAAAAGGCGCTCGACTCGCTCGGTGCTTGACCTCGGCTCCTGTTGGTTTCCGGCGGGTGAGGAGCGCCCGCCGGGGTTCTTCGAGCGTTTCTCGTGTCACGCAAGGAAATTTTATGTCCATCGCAAGCAAGGCGATCGATGACGGTCGCCCGTTCCGTCACGCGCTCGATTGGCAGGAGCCTGACTTCTACGACATGGCGAAGATCGAAGCGGAGATGCAGCGCGTCTTCGACATCTGTCACGGCTGCCGTCGCTGCTTCAATTTGTGTGATTCCTTCCCTCGATTATTCGATCTGATCGATGCGGCACCGACGGGCGAGCTCGATTCCGTGGCGCCCGCGGATTACAAGCCCGTCGTCGATGCCTGCACCCTCTGCGACATGTGCTTCATGACCAAGTGTCCTTATGTTCCGCCGCACTCGTTCAACCTCGATTTCCCGCATCTGATGCTGCGCTATCGGGCCGCCGAACGGCACCGGGGCAAACCGTATCGACCGGCCGACGAGTTGGCCGAGACCGACCGCAACGGCAGGCTCGCGGGGTTGGTGGCGCCGCTCGCCAATTGGGGTTCGTCCCGGCACAACCACCTGACGCGGCCGATCCTCGAGCGCGTGGTCGGCATTGCGCGCGACGCCGAGCTGCCCAGATTCACCCTGCAGACTTTTCAGCAGAAGGCGCTCCAGTCCCCCGTGGTCAATCGGGCGGCACCGGGGTACGGGCGCAAGGCGGTGCTCTACGCCACCTGCTTCGTCGAATACAACAATCCCGGCATCGGCCTCGCCGCGCGCGCGATCCTGGCGCATAACGGGGTGGAGACCGCGATCTCCTATCCCGGCTGCTGCGGCATGCCGCAATTCGAGCAGGGCGAAATCGCTGCCGTCGCGGCCAAGGCCCGGAGTACTGCGGCGGCGCTCAAACCCTACATCGAGCAAGGCTATCGCGTGCTGGCACCGGTGCCGTCCTGCGCGCTCATGTTGAAATTCGAATGGCCGCTGATCCTGCCCGACGATCCCGATGTCCGCCTGCTGGCCGAACACACCAGCGATGTCAGCGAATATATCGTCGATATCGCCCGGCGGGAGGGGCTGGCGCCCGGTCTCGGTCCCCTCGAAGGCGGCGTCACGCTCCATATCGCCTGCCACGCCCGCGCCCAGAACATGGGCCAGAAGGCGGCCGACCTGATGCGCCTTCTGCCCGATACCAGGGTCGAGGTGGTCGAGCGCTGCTCGGGCCATGGCGGCACCTGGGGAGTGCGCAAGGATTTCTTCGAGGTCGCCATCAAGGTCGGCAAGCCGGCGGCCCGTCAGGCGGCCAGGAACGACACGGCCCACCTCGCCTCGGAATGCCCGCTCGCGACCCCGCATATCCTCCAGGGCATCGAGCGGCTCGGCGGCGACAAGCCGCTCCCCGAGCCCGCCCATCCGATCGAACTCTTCGCCCGTGCCTACGGGCTCGCTTTCTGACCGGGAGGGTGCCCGCCGTGACCACGCCTCAGCGCCTTCTGCTCGCCGCCGACATTCTGCCGCTTCCCGAGTACCAGGCGATCCGCAGGGAAGAGCGGCGCCGGATCAGCCTGCTGAAGCAGCATCGCCGCGTCGAAGTCGGTCCCTTCGCGACATTCTATTTCGAAAATTGGGCGACGATCCGGCATCAGATCCAAGAAATGCTCCATATCGAAAAGGGCGGCGCGGCGCAGCTCGCCGAGGAACTCTCGGCCTATGGGCCGCTGGTGCCGCGCGGCGGCGAACTGGTCGCCACCGTGATGTTCGAGATCGACGACCCGATCCGGCGCAAGGCGGCGCTCCAGCGTATCGGCGGCATCGAGCACCGGACCTTCCTCGGCATCGGCGGCGAGCAGATCCGCGGCGTCCCCGATCCCGAGCGCGAGAACACCTCGGCGGACGGCAAGGCATCGGCCGTGCAGTTCTTCCATTTCCGCCTGACCGATGCCCAGGTCGGCGCCTTCAAGGCGTCGGGCACGCAGATTCTGCTCGGGTTCGACCACCCCAATTACGGTCATATCGCGGTCGTGCCCACGGCCGTGCAAGGAGCGCTGAGCGAGGATCTGTAAGTGCCGGCCCCGGGGTCAGACACAGTCGAAGGTGATGACGTTCGGTTTGCTGCCCTCGCCCTCGGGCCGCTGCCGGGCGGTGCGGCCGTAGACGGCACATTCCTTTTGCGCCTTCTCGGCCGCGGCTTCCGGATCCTTGGCGCTGTATTCGAGTGCGATTGCGGCGGTCGGGGTCGCGATCGTGTCTGAATCGCTGGAACATGCGGCCGCGCAGAAGGCGATCGGCAGGACAGCGAGGGCTGAGCGCATCGGTTGGTCTCCGGAGGCTGTGGCGAGGTGCTACTGGCTCCACCCTAGCACGATGCGGTCGCCCTCGGCATAGAGCAGGCAATCCCTCTGCCCGGCCCGGCAGCGATCCAGGGCTTCGGCTCTGGCCGCCTGGATATCGGCCCCGGTGCCGATGCCGAACTCGGTGTGGCCGGGGCTGAGGGCCAGCGCCTTCGGCCCGGGCAGGGCCAGATACTGTGCGATCTCGGGCCGTTGATCGTCGCGGATGAAGGGGGTGCGGGCCGGATCGAGAGTGCCGCTGCGCACCAGCGTCAGCGGATGGAACGGCGCCTGGCCCGAGGGCAGGAGATCGGTCATCTCGTTGTCCCGGGCGAACAGGATGCAGGCGCCGCCGCTGACCAGCTCGCATCGCTGCAGCGCCAGCCGGGCCACGTCGTCTTCGCTGGCCCGGCCGGATTCGTCCTGGGTCCCGAGCGCCAGCAATCCGCCCGGGGTGACGGCCAGCGCCTTGGGCGGCATGGCTTCGGCATAGGTCTTGATGGTCTCGTATTCGCCCTGGCGGGCAGCACGATCGATCGGCACCAGATGCGGCCGGAACGGCGTGGGCGCCGGGGTGAAGCTGATCTTCTCGATGTTGCCGGGCCCGCGCACCGCCAGCGGCGCCGGCAGGTCGCGCACTGCTTCACCGAAATAGGCTTGCGGCTCCGACGGGGTGATGTCGATCTGGCGTTCGCGCTGGGCGACGCAGCCGCTGGTCCGCGTATAGACTTCGTGCCAGTCGGCGGCGTTGGGCAGCGCCCCGATCAGGCACTCGTCGAAATAGGTATAGGTCAAGCCGGCACCGCAGCCGAAGGATGTACGATCGGCCCGGGCGGCGGTCAGGACGATCCGGTTCGGCCGAGTCATCGGCGGGCTCGCGAACTGGCCGGAAAAGCAGCCCGAAACGATGACCACAGTCGGTGCGGTACCGCAGCCGGTGTCGAGCGACCGGTCGAGGTCAGCCGGCATCAGACTCTCGCGGCTCGCGGCCAGGTAGAGTCCCTGATCGCGGCTGCCATGCGAGGTGAGGAACACCAGGCAGCTCCCGCCGGCCGGCGCCTTGGTCGCCTGGAGCCGCGCTTCCAGGGTCGGCAAGGCCGAGAATTCTTCTCCGGCCGGCCGCTGCCGGCGAGCCGAGAGCAGGGCCGCACTGCTGCCGGCGACGGCCCGCTCGTCCAGAAGGTCGCGGATGACCTCGACGGCATTGTCGAAGACCGGTATCGACGCGTCGCCGGCCGCCAGCACGGCTGCGATCGGCCGGGCGACCGGAGCCGCCGCCGCGGCGGCCGGCTCCGACGGTCTGGTCGGCGCGCCGCAAGCGGCGAGTGCCGCCACGCAAAACAGGCCCACGAGGCCCCATCGATACCGCTTGCCGGATCCCGGCTGGAACCAACCCACTCGTCCACCATCCTCGTCGTTCCGGCTGGCGCCCGCCGAGCCGCCGATACCACCGTCATTAGCAGAACATTGTTCGTAAATCTGCGTTCCCGGCGGGGCGGCGGGCGCAATGCTGGCATCGGCGGCAGAGGCGCCACAGGGAGCGGCGGTCAGTGCCGATATCCCAGCACCACCCTGTCGCCCTCGGCATAGACGACACACGGAGCCCCCTTGCTCTCGCAGGCCGAAAGCGCCGCCGCTCGGGCGGCCGCGAGATCGGCGCCGGTGCCGACGGCCCAGCTCTCCGTCGCCGGCCCGAGGGCGAGCGCCTTCGCCCCGCCCTGGCTTCGATAGGCATCCAGCCCGGCGCGCTCGTCGTCGCGGATGAAGGGCACCAGTGCCGGATCGAAGCCGCCGCTCCGCGCGAGCATCGGCGGATGGAGCGGCGGGAAGCCTGCGGCGCCGCTGGCGCCGATGCCGTCGCCGCGAGCATAGAGGATGCAGGCCCCGTCGGATTGCCACTCGCAAAGCTGCAATGCGATGCGGGCGACATCGTCGGGCGTCTCGCCGCCGGTGACGCCGGCGGCCCAGGCGACGGTCCCGGCCAGGGTCAGCGCCAGCGCCTTGGGCGAGGGCGCGCGGCGATAGGCGTCGAGCGCCTCTTGGTTGCGTCGGCGCAGCACCGGGTAATAGGGCGTGCCGTCCAGCGAATAGCGGCCGATACCCTGGCGCCAGATCACGTCGCGCGCCACCCCGTCCGGCCCGGCGGCGCTGCGCCACGGCGCCGGCAAGCTCGCGACCAGCGGTCCCAGATAGATCTGCGGGTCGACCGAAGGCTGCTCGACCAGCGCCTCGCGCCGCTGCACGCAGGTGCGGGTGCGCGCGAAGATCGAGGCCCAATCGGGCGCGCCGTCGACGGCGCCGAGGAAACACTCGTCGAAGGTGGTGAAGCCGGCATTGGGGCCGCAGCCGAAGCCGGTCCGGCCGGCGGCCGAAGCCGTCAGGATCAGGCGATTGGGCCGCGCCATCGGTGCCGCCGCCCAATCGCCGCTGTTGCAGCCGGAGACGATCACCACCGTCGGAGCATCCCCGCAGCTGCCGCCCAGCGCCCGGTCGAGCTGGTCGGGGCTGATCGTGCCGTCGCGCAGGTTCATCGATTTGCCGTCGGGCGTGCTGACCAGATAGACGAGGCAGGTCGCACCGCTCTTGCCGTCGAGCTCCAGCACCCGGCGCAGGACCAGGGCCGGCGACGCCGGATCGGTGCCGCCGGGGATCTTGCGGATCCGCTCCTCGCGCGATTCATCGTCGCCGCGCGACTTTCCCGGTGCCGTGGGCGCCAGATAGAAATCCTCGGTGAAGCGCTTCGGGTCGGCGCTCAACGGATGCAGATGCTCGGTCGGGGTGCCGATGGCGGCGAGCCGGTCGTGCAGAGTCTGGACCGCATCGTCGCCGACCGAACGGCTGCGGTCGCCCGAGACGAGCACGGCGTCATAATGTGGGGCGGCGAGGGCAGCCGGATCGAGCGCCGCCGCCGCGGGCGGCGGCGGCAGGTTCGGCATGCTCGCGACCGGCATCTTGACATGATCCGGCCCCTCGCCGCTGCTGCAGCCGGACAATCCCAGGATCGCCACCGCCACGAGCCCGCCGAGGCCGTTCCGCCAGGTCACCATCGCCCCCTCCGACTTTGTCCCGCCAATCTCTATAGGCGATATCGGGGCGGCGCGCGCAAGACCCGGCGGCGCGAAATAACCGCACCCCGCTAAGGCGGCCGCCTGCGGGCGAAGAATCCCCGCGGGTTGGGCGGCACGCAACTGTCGAGCCCGCCCGTCTCTTCGACATAGACCCGGTCGAAGGCTTCTTCCTGTTCCAAGGTGAAGGGGAAGAAGCAATAGGGCGATCCCGGCGGCTTGGTCCGGATTTCCTCCTTGGCCCAGTCTTCATCCTCCCAGAGCCGCCAATCGGGCGGAAGATCCAGTTCGCCGGCGATCCGCCCGACCAGCGAGC